>Ga0209951_1000001_pt1 | contig 109689 bp, 114 predicted proteins | sample SalPon2_A_H2O_MG_2_FD_185725 | JGI IMG/M metagenome (GOLD analysis project Ga0209951, IMG submission 185725) | Salt pond water microbial communities from South San Francisco under conditions of wetland restoration - Salt Pond MetaG SF2_A_H2O_MG... ...
ACATCAGTCGGTTCGGTCCTCCACTTAGTATTACCTAAGCTTCAACCTGACCATGGTTAGATCATCCGGGTTCGGGTCTATAACCAGTGACATATGCCCTATTCAGGCTCGCTTTCACTATGGCTCCGGCATTCTCTGCCTTAACCTGCCACTACCTATAAGTCGCCGGCTCATTCTTCAACAGGCACGCAGTCAAACGATTTAGTCGTCCTCCTACTGATTGTAAGTTTATGGTTTCATGTTCTTTTCACTCCCCTCCCGGGGTTCTTTTCACCTTTCCCTCACGGTACTGTTCACTATCGGTCATTCAGGAATATTTAGCCTTACGAGGTGGTCCTCGCAGATTCACACGGAATTTCACGTGCTCCATGCTACTTGGGATTCAATTTGATTATTTCAATTTTCAATTACAAGACTATCACTTTCTTTGGTCAAGTATTCCAACTTGTTCATCTAATTGTCCTAATCGATTAACAATTGTCCCACTACCCTTAATAAAATTAAGTTTAGGCTTTTCCCAGTTCGCTCGCCGCTACTAAGGGAATCGTTTTTTACTTTCTTTTCCTCTAGGTACTAAGATGTTTCAGTTCCCTAGGTTCGCTCTTTCTTATCTATGTATTCAATAAGGAGTATTTAAAGTTTCCTCATTCGGAGACCTCCGGATCATAGCTTGTTTCCAACTACCCGAAGCATTTCGCTGGTAACCGCGTCCTTCATCGCTTCTGAATGCCAAGGTATCCCCCATAAACTCTTAATTCCTTGAATTTAAAACTTTTAATTTTATTATTTTTAAGAAAACTTTATAATTTTTCCATGTGGAGGTAAGCGGATTCGAACCGCTGACAACCGCCGTGCAAAGGCGGTGCTCTACCAACTGAGCTATACCCCCGCTGGGCCATTCTGGATTTGAACCAGAGACCTCACCCTTATCAGGGGTGCGCTCTAACCAACTGAGCTAATAGCCCATTTTATATTAATTATCAACCATAAATTTTAAAAATATCTTTTAAAAGGAGGTGATCCAACCGCACCTTCCAGTACGGTTACCTTGTTACGACTTCACCCCAGTCACTAATTCTACCTTAGGCATCCTCCTCCAAAAAGGTTAGAGTAACGACTTTGGGTATAACCAGCTTCCATGGTGTGACGGGCGGTGTGTACAAGGCCCGGGAACGAATTCACCGCTGTGTAGCTGACCAGCGATTACTAGCGATTCCAACTTCATGCAGGCGAGTTGCAGCCTACAATCCGAACTTAGAGTGAGTTTATAGATTAGCTAGTCTTCACAGAGTTGCATCTCATTGTCTCACCCATTGTAGCACGTGTGTAGCCCAGGGTGTAAGGGGCATGCTGACTTGACGTCATCCCCGCCTTCCTCCGGTTTATAACCGGCAGTCTTTCTAGAGTTCCATAAGGCAACTAAAAATGAGGGTTGCGCTCGTTGCGGGACTTAACCCAACATCTCACGACACGAGCTGACGACAGCCATGCACCACCTGTGTATACGTTCCAAACGGCACTTTCTTCTTTCAAAGAAATTCGTATCATGTCAAACCCTGGTAAGGTTCTTCGCGTTGCATCGAATTAAACCACATGCTCCACCGCTTGTGCGGGCCCCCGTCAATTCCTTTGAGTTTCACTCTTGCGAGCATACTTCCCAGGCGGGATACTTAACGCGTTAGCTTTGATACTGCACAGGTCGATCTGTTCAACATCTAGTATCCATTGTTTACGGCTAGGACTACTGGGGTATCTAATCCCATTTGCTACCCTAGCTTTCGTCTCTGAGTGTTAGTAATAGCCCAGTAAAGTGCCTTCGCCATCGGTGTTCTTTCCAATCTCTACGCATTTCACCGCTCCACTGGAAATTCCCTTTACCCCTACTATACTCTAGTCTAATAGTTTCGACTGCGATTTCGAGGTTGAGCCTCAAGATTTAACAGTTGACTTATTAAACCACCTACAGACGCTTTACGCCCAGTGATTCCGGATAACACTTGCATCCTCCGTCTTACCGCGGCTGCTGGCACGGAGTTAGCCGATGCTTATTCTTCAGGTACACGTCATTTATTCCTCCCTGAAAAAAGAGGTTTACAACCCATAGGCCGTCATCCCTCACGCGAGATTGCTCCGTCAGGCTTTCGCCCATTGCGGAAAATTCCCTACTGCTGCCTCCCGTAGGAGTCTGGACCGTGTCTCAGTTCCAGTGTGTCTGATCGTCCTCTCAAACCAGATACTGATCGTCGCCTTGGTGAGCCATTACCTCACCAACAAGCTAATCAGCCGCAAGCTTCTCTTTAGGCGAAAAAATTCATTTCACTCGAAAGCATATGGGGTATTAGCAACCGTTTCCAGTTGTTGTCCCCCTCCTAAAGGCAAATTCTTACGTGTTACTCACCCGTCCGCCACTTGAGTTTAATCTCGTACGACTTGCATGTATAAGGCATCTCGCCAGCGTTCATCCTGAGCCAGGATCAAACTCTCTTTAAATTTCCATAAATTTTTATTAACTTTCGTAAAAAGTTTATCTTTGTAAAGTTAATTTATATATTACTAAGGAATTAAATAAATCAAGATTTAAATTTCCAAAAATTGTTTAAACTTAATAAATTTTTAATTAATTTTAAAAACTTTACAGAATATTACCATATCAATTAATGGATAGCTTAAATTTTTTAGACTTAATTAATAAGTTTAAGGAGATAATACAGTCGCTTTAATCATCTCTGATTCAATAGTTTTGATTACTATTCATCTAGATTCTCGTTAGTAAACACTAACACAATTAGTTTTTCAAATATAGCTTCAATGTATTTTCTGTAGATGGTACCGGCAATAAACTCATCTTTTATATCCTCAATGGTTGAGAATATACCTTCACGAGATTGGTCTTGAACGTTTGTTTCAGTTAAATCCATTATCAATAAGTCCATCTATTCTTGTTGAGTGTTGAATTAATAATAAATTCATAATCTAATTCAATTTTATATCTTGCTAAAACGAGTCCTATAAACAACCGACCACTTATAAAAAATATTTTAGCTGTTATAGTTGTGAGCTCCCTTTCTGCATAAGAAGCAAGCAATTTCTCAATCCATTCTTTAACCTTAGCGACAAGTTTAAAAACCTCATTTGAAAATTCCTGGGTTGGCATATCATCGATCCAACCACGAGGCATCAAAATGAGTTTATAAACATTTATTATTTTGGAATTTTTGGTTTTTAAAGTAAGTTTTTTAAACGCTCCATAGCCTGTTTTTCTGATATATAGTTTTTTTACTGCAAAGCAATAATCGAACCAAGAAAATCACTAAGTAAACAGTAGGCAATTGGATCAATGACCCAAATTTTTAATAGTTTATGATAGTATATAATTTAACTCTTTAAGATTAATTTTTTTAATTCCTCTAAAAATCACAACATTAATTATAGCTTACAAAAATAATCATTACTCAATTTTTGTTTATATTCAATTTTACCATACTTCCACGAATTATAAATATAATAATTAAGATAATTTTAGTAAACGTTTATCAAAAAATCGATTGATACTTTATAAATAGAATGCTATGTTAAAAAACTTTCCATTTCAAACTAGTTTTACAAAAAAATGAAAAGTTTTTTAATTTATTAAAACACTAATCATATGTAATAATTAGTCTATTCGGAAAAAGGAAAAATTTTAGTCTAAGAATCTAATAATAGAGATAATATTTCTAAACTATAAGCAAAGATCTTTGATTGATTTTCTTTGAAATTAATTATTATCATTAATAATATCTTTTTTTCCTTCAAAATTGTTTCATTACTTGAAGTGAATTGGTACTTTTTTCGAATTCTGTTATTCGGTTTAGGATATCAAAAGAAAATTAGTATCAACTATCGATAAGATTATTAATTTGATTTACTAATGAATCAAAAGTCTGTGAATTGAGATCGTGGATAATATTATCAGGTAGAAATTGAATATTTAAATCTTTATAAGATTTTTGCATATATTCTAAAATTTCTGGGTTTTGATAATACCAATATTCTCGGATATTATTTGGAATGGAATGACGATACCACAAAATTGGTAAATAATGAAAAACTAATATATCTTTCATATCATTATTAATTAAAATTTTTGTTGCTTCACCTTCACTTGGAAGAAATGGCATAGTGAAAACTAAATGATTTAAGCTATCTGCTATAATTCCAAGCACACCAAGGAATACACTTCCCGTTATATTTACACCTAATATCGCAGGTACAATTCCTTGTAAAACATCTTCTGTCCAATCTACTGCCGCAGCAAGATAACACCAAGGAAAAGTATACGGATTAATATAAATTAACCATGAGATAGCAATTCTAAGTATTACCATTTGTGAATAAATTATTAAACCGATAAATATTATTTCGCGAATTGTTTCTAAAAGACTTATATCTAAACAAATATTTAATTGAACTTGAATAAACTCAGAAAGCCAATCAGGTAAGAAATAAAGGTTTTTAAAATTTTCAATATAAAAACTATAAAAGCCTTCTTCCTTATTTTCATACACATAACGTGGTATAGATTCAACTTTGGGTGCTGGTCCCACGATCATTTCAAACCAAGTTTCTGGTTGTTGAATTGGAGGCCAATATGTTTTATGGATTGGAAGATTATCAAAGAATTCTGACCTAAGATATGTTTCATTTGGCATTTCATAAACAGTTGGTATCCCGGGGTTTTCTGGATATCCAAATAATGTCGCTATTTTTTTAAAAAAATTTTCAGTTATTTGATAAACCGCTATGCGGATTGGAATAAATTTTTCGTCTAAACTCATTAAAAATTTTAAATTAAGTTAATAAGATTTTAATCTATCAGATATAAATAGTTAGTATAAAAAAGAAACAAAATTCTATCAATAGTTTTTTTAAATTAAATGGATTAACGCTATTTTGATTTAATAATATCGGGATAGTAGGATTTGAACCTACGACCCCCTGCTCCCAAAGCAGGTGCTCTACCAAGCTGAGCTATATCCCGAAAATGCAGTTAAAATTATAATGTTTTAACTAATAAAAATATCAGTATTATATTTATATATATTACTGAATTTAAATAAATTATGCAAGGTTTAAATAAAAAAATTTTAAAATTAGAATATTTATTATAAAGAAATTTATAATAAATACTCTAAACTTTAAATTTGATTGTTATGCAAATTTACCTGAAGTTGAAGCAATAACAAATGATGCATATGTTAAAATATAACCAACACTAAAATGAACTAACCCAACTAATCGAGCTTGAACAATTGATAAAGCTACAGGTTTGTCACGCCAACGAATTAAATTAGCTAATGGTGTACGTTCATGGGCCCAAACTAATGTTTCAATCAATTCTTGCCAGTAACCACGCCATGAAATTAAGAACATAAACCCAGTTGCCCAAATTAAGTGAGCAAATAAAAAAGTCCATGCCCAAACAGATAAATTATTCATACCAAATGGATTATAACCATTAATTAAAGGGGATGAATTTAACCATAAATAATCTCTTAACCACCCCATAATATAATTTGAAGATTCGTTAAATTGACCTGGATTTCCACCCCAAATTGTCATATGTTTCCAATGCCAATAGAATGTTACCCAACCAATTGTATTTAACATCCAGAACATTGCTAAGTAAAACGCATCCCAGGCTGAGATATCACATGTACCACCACGACCTGGCCCATCACAAGGAAAACTATAACCAAAATCTTTTTTATCAGGCATTAATTTTGATCCACGTGCATCTAATGCACCTTTTACTAAAATTAATGCAGTTACATGTAAACCTAAAGCAATAGCATGATGAACTAAAAAGTCACCTGGACCAATTGTTAAGAATAAATCGTTTTTATCATTATTAATTGCTTCAATCCACCCGGGCAACCAAACTTGATTTCCTGCAATAGTTGCAGGACTTGTTGATGACGATAATAAAACATTAAATTGATATACAGCTTTCCCTGATGCAGCTTGAATATATTCTGCAAACACGGGTTCAAATAGAATTTGTTTTTCTGGTTGACCAAAAGCAACAACTGTATCATTATGAATATATAATCCTAATGTATGAAAACCTAAGAATAAAGATGCCCAGCTTAAATGTGAAATAATTGCTTCTTTATGCTCTAACATGCGAGCTAATACATTATTTTTATTTAATTCTGGATCATAATCTCGAACAAAGAAGATTGCTCCATGTGCAAAAGCTCCAACCATTAAAAAACCAGCAATATATTGATGATGGGTATATAAAGCTGCTTCTGTTGTAAAATCTTTCGATAAAAAAGCATATGGAGTTAATGCATAAATATGCTGAGCTGTTAATGATGTAGCTACACCTAAAGCGGCTAATGCTAATCCTAATTGCATATGTAATGAATTAGTAATGGTTTGGAATAAACCAATATGACCAGCTCCTAAACGTCCTCCTGGTGGACGGTGAGCGTCTAAGATTTCTTTCATATTATGACCAATACCAAAGTTTGTCCGGTACATATGACCAGCTACAATAAATACAACAGCAATTGCTAATTGATGATGAGCAATGTCTGTTAACCATAAAGATTGTGTTTGTGGATGGAAACCACCTAAGAAAGTTAAAATAGCTGTTCCTGCACCTTCCGATGTTCCATAAACATGATTAGCTGTATCAGGATTTTCCGCATAAACTGTCCAATTACCAGTAAAAAACGGTGTTAATCCAGCTGGATGTGGTGGAGTCGTTAAAAAATTATTCCATCCAATATGAATACCACGCGATGCAGGAATTGCAACGTGAACTAAATGTCCAGTCCAAGCTAACGAACTAACGCCAAATAATCCTGATAAATGGTGGTTTAATCGGGATTCATTATTTTTAAACCATGATAAACTTGGGCGGAATTTTGGTTGTAAATGTAACCAACCAGCAAGTAATAATACACATGAGAATAATAATAATCCAATTGAACCAGTGTATAATTCTTGGTTAGTCCGGAAACCAATAGTATACCACCAATGGTAAACACCAGAATATGCGAAGTTAACAGGATATGTATTACCTTTACTAAAGGCTTTTAATGCTGATTCACCAAAATGCGGATCCCAAATTGAATGCGCAATTGGTTTTACTTTTAATGGATTGCCAACCCATTTTTCAAAATTTCCTTGCCATGCAACGTGAAATAAATTTCCAGAAGTCCATAAAAAAATAATTGCTAAATGACCAAAGTGGGAAGCGAAAATCTTTTGATATAAATTCTCTTCAGTCATACCGTCATGAGCTTCTAAATCATGAGCAGTTGCAATTCCATACCAGATTCTTCTTGTTGCTGGATCTTGTGCTAGGGCTTGGCTAAATTTTGGGAATTTAGTTGCCATAATTATTAAATACCTTATTTATATAAATTTTAGTTATTTCTGAAACGACTAGTTTAAATTTGCTTTAATTTTTTTAACTGATTGATACTGCACGTGCCAAGAAGAATGACCATGTTGTACCAATACCACCAAGTAAATAGTGAGCTAAACCAACTGCCCGTCCTTGAGTAATACTTAATGCTCGAGGTTGAATTGCTGGAGCAAAATTTAATTTGTTATGAGCCCAAACAATTGATTCAATTAACTCTTGCCAGTAACCACGACCACTAAATAGGAACATTAAACTAAATGCCCAAATAAAATGAGCTCCTAAGAAAATTAAACCATATGCAGATGATGCTGATCCATATGATTGAATTACTTGCGAAGCTTGTGACCATAAGAAATCCCGTAACCAACCGTTAATTGTAATGGCACTTTTCGCAAAGTTACCACCTGTAATATGTGAAATACTACCATCTGGAGAAATTGTACCCCATACATCAGATTGCATTTTCCAACTGAAATGGAAGATTACAACTGAAATAGAATTATACATCCAGAATAAGCCTAAGAATACATGATCCCAACTTGAACTTTGACATGTACCACCACGACCTGGACCATCACAAGGGAATCTAAAACCTAAATTTGCTTTATCTGGAATTAATTTTGAACTACGTGCATATAACACACCTTTTAATAGAATTAAAACTGTCACATGAATTGTAAAAGCATGAATATGGTGAACCATAAAATCAGCAGTTCCTAATTTAATAGGCATCATTGCGATTTTTCCACCAATTTCTACAACTTCACCACCAAAAGCATAACTTGTTGTTGCCAAAGCATTCGGAGCTGTTGTTCCAGGCGCTAATAAATGAATATTTTGAATCCATTGCGCAAAAATAGGTTGTAATTGAATTGCTTTATCTGAGAACATATCTTGTGGTCGGCCTAATGCGCGCATAGTATCATTATGAATGTAGAATCCAAATGCGTGACAGCCTAAAAAGATACAAACCCAATTTAAATGTGAGATAATTGCATCTCGGTGTCTTAAAACACGATCTAATAAATTATTATAGTTATTAGCTGGTGTATAATCACGAACCATAAAAATTGCTCCATGAGCAGCTCCACCGACTACACAGAATCCTCCAATCCACATATGATGTGTAAATAAAGAAAGTTGCGTTGCATAATCTGTCGCAATATAAGGATATGGTGGCATCGCATACATATGATGTGCTACAATAATACTTAAAGAGCCCATCATTGCTAAATTAATTGCTAGTTGTGCATGCCATGATGTCGTTAAAATTTCATATAATCCTTTATGACCTTCACCTGTAAATGGTCCTTTATGTGACTCTAAAATTTCTTTCATACTATGACCAATACCCCAGTTTGTACGGTACATATGACCAGCGAATATAAATAAAACAGCTAATGCTAAATGGTGATGAGCAATATCACTCAACCATAAACCACCTGTGACTGGATTTAAACCCCCTTTAAATGTTAAGAAATCTGAGTATTCGTTCCAGTTTCCACCAAAGAAGGGCTCTAAGCCTTTGGCAAAACTTGGATATAATTGACTCATTAATTCTCGATTAATCAAGAACTCATGTGGTAATGGAATTTCTTGTGGTGAAACACCAGCATCTAATAATTTATTAATTGGTAATGCAATATGAATTTGATGTCCAGACCAAGATAAACAACCTAAACCTAATAAACCAGCTAAATGGTGATTCATCATTGATTCAGCATTTTGGAACCATTCTAATTTTGGAGCTGCTTTATGATAATGGAACCAACCGGCAAATAACATAATTGCTGACATTGCTAATCCACCAATTGCAATCCAATATAATTCAACTTCGCTTGTAATACCTTCAGCGCGCCACATTTGGAACCAACCTGAAGTTGTTCGTATACCTTGGAAGTTCCCACCTACATCACCATTTAACACTTCTTGACCAACAATTGGCCAAACAACTTGTGAACTTTGTTTAATATTAATTGGATCGTTTAACCAAGCAGAATAATTAGAAAAATATGCTCCATGGAAATGCATTCCGCTTATCCATAAAAAAATAATCGCTAATTGTCCAAAATGTGCACTAAAAATTTTACGAGAAACTTCTTCTAAAGAACTAGTTTGACTATCAAAGTCATGAGCATCAGCATGTAAATTCCAAATCCATGTTGTGGTTTTTGGACCTTTTGCTAATGTACGAGAAAAATGACCCGGTTGTGCCCATTTTGCAAAACTAGTTTCGACTGCGTCTTTTTCAACAAAAACTTGTACGTTAGTTGTACGACGATCGGTTGAGCTTATTGCCATTAATATTTCTCCTTATGTGGAGACGAAAATCTATGAAACTCTCACAAGGAAATAAAAAGTAAGAATTAAAATACTTTTAATTATGAGTTTTCTATTAATGTATTATATATGTTTTTTTTAATTTTGTTTAAAAATTTTTTAAATAGAATAAAATTATAGAAGATTAAATTTTTATAAATAGTTTTAGATATAAATGTATATAAAATTTACTAATTTTATTAATTTATTCATTAATCGTAATTTTCAATAAAAGAAACGATTACTAAACCAGTGGAATGTTATAAAAAAAATTAGGTGCTGTGACGAAATTTTGTTTTATATTTCTTAAAATTAATATAAAATATGTTTTAAGAATTTTTTAAACCTTTACAAGACGAATCCAAATATGATATAATCTTTACATAGATTAGATATTACCAAAAAACTTATATACATGACTACACATTTTGAAAAAATTTCTAAAAATAATCAGTACGGATATGAAAGGATTAGTTAGAAAGAACAAGCCAGAAATTCTTCTCTGGAATCCCAAAAAGCTGAATTAATTAAACTAGGTGTCCCAGAAGAAAATATTTATCTGGAAATTGGGTCTGCTACGGATGTAATCGAGAATCGACCCATTTTTTTTAAACTTATCAATTATAGCGAATTTAACAAAACCTGATTAGAAGTTGATATAACTCACATTTTTAAATACACCCTTTTCATTTTAATCAAAGTAATAAATTAGGAGTTGCATCAACGATTAAGTTTTTAATTAAATTTTTGGAACTGTAAACGACTGCACCACCATAACAAATGTTTGATACTTGATCGACTAGTTCTTCTTTCGCAACATTTGTGCTATTACCTAACGTAATAAAAATTCGTATTTCATCAACAATTCCCCAACCAACTTCAACTGTCGTATTGATAGCAACACCCCAACCTACTTTAGTCATAAAAACCATAAATACTCCTGTTTATTTTAATTTTTCTTTGGAAACTGGTCTATGGGTCGTCTACCCCATCTCTTACCTACTAAAAGACCAGCAGTTATTATTAGTACTCGCCCTATTACTCGACCAATTTTATACGCAGTAGAATTTTTATTCGGCATTTTTTTAAATATGATTGATATTTTAACAACAAAATAGTATAATAATTATTATACTATTTTGCCCCATTTTTTTAAGTGCTTTAGATGCACAAACGTATTATTATTATATTCAAAATACAAATATGTGTCAATACTAAATTGATAAAAACTTATTTAACAATTGCTGCACTGGCTCAGGCGCCGTTGGGTGTGTCCTTGTTCTTCGATCACCATCGAATTCTTTATTATTTAAATGAGCACCCTCATTTATCAATGCGGATATGTCAACGTCAGTCATGTCCGCACCTTCTAATATTTTTTTATAGAAACTTTCTTGATCTTTATTACAACTAACCCTTGTTTTATAATACCATGTAACCAGAGACTTACTATAAGTCTCTATTTTTAAATTAACCTCACACTTGACAATTGTATAGTTATGATTTTTGTCTGCTAAAGCAAATAAATTAAATCTATCTGACGATAAAGCAAACATGTTTGGAACATTATTAGTAAAAACAATTATATGAGGCGATTTAAACCTTAATCGTTTAAACCGTCCATAAAAAGTTGAGTCTACTCGACCATTTTTTATATTTTCAATAGTTGAATATAAAGCTTCTACGTTAGCGTTATTTTCGTTCCGAGTCATATCTATTATTATTGTCGTTGGATAAACCTTATTTAACAATACGTATTCTTCTAATTGATCAATAAAAGCTGCTATCCATCTTTCAGGAGATGCTAACTGAGGAGCTAATAAAGCGTTAAATTCTGGATTTAAAGTAATATAATCCGCTGTTAGTGATTTTCCACTACCACCTTCTGGATTAAATATAAAGTTTACCTCACGGCGTTCCGGTTTCATTTTAATCAATGCGAATATTACTTGTTGGTACAAACGAGGATGGTTATGAACTTTTTTAGCTCTTTATCTTCTTCCAGTGCTTCAATAAACTCACTTATCCGAACATCAACTAATGGTGGATAATAAATGGTTAATGGAAGCACTAATCTTGTTTCTGATTTTAAACAATATTTTTCTAATGAGTTAACATCATGTGTCGGCTCAACACTTATTGAATTACAATTTTTGACATCATATAAAGCTGATGATAACTCACGTACAACAGTTGAAGTCAAAACTTTACATGATGTCATTACTGATACATTATAATGAGGACGCCCATTATTTGAACCTTTCTCTAATTGACCGATAAAACGTTCAAATCTAAATCTTCGAACTCTTGATTTATCTACATTCGAATTTTGAGCAATTCCCTCAAAATTCTTAAAAAAAGTTCCTAACTCCATTGGAGTTAAGAACTTTAATCTAACCATATTCTCAACTATCTCATTATCTGTTAATGATTCCCAATTAACACTTTCCCCTCTACGGACATTTAAGACTATTGAAAAATATTGAAAACGTTCATTAATTTTTTTCTTTCCCATAAAATAATCTTATTTAATGAGTTGAACTATATTAATATAGTTTATTATTATTTGTATGTGTAATCGATGTATTTTCACTGAAAACACCGATTATAACCTAGTATATCAAGGTTTAAAAATACAACAAATCGTACATCATCAAAATTAGCGATGTATTTTTTTTCTTAAACAGCCTCTAAACCCTTATATATTAAGCTATAGAGACTATTTAAAATACAATATTTTATAAATTGATACTGTTTATAAGCTGATATATCAGGGTTTAAAAATACATCGTTAACTTGTATTACTATACATTTTTACTCTCGATTATTTACCCAACCTATACCAACTAACAGTAAACCACATAAAAGCCCATAAATAAAGTCTCCGCTTTGTAATGCGGCCCCACACACACCAGTAGCCCCACCAATGGCTGCACCTTTTGCTGCTGCTGGTACTGATTTAAAACCAGGTTTAGGCTTAACTACATCTGTTCCAGGTGCTGGAGGATTAGCTGGAGAAGGACATGTGTCAGTTGAAGGGCATTGATCACTTGCATAAGCAACTGTTGTTGTTAATGAATATATAGAGTACGCCATCAAAGAGAATTTCACACCTTTATTAAAACCTTGATAAAATTGTTCTTGAGAATAATGTACTTTTTCATTAATTTTCTTTTCTTCTTCCTTTGTTAAACAACTACTATAAGAATAAGCTAAATATGATGACATAAATATACTCCTTATAAAAATAAAACTTGAAAATTTAACGACGAAATAATATAATAATTATATCTTCATTCCGTCACATTTTTTAAGTGCTTATGTGCACATTTTGTGAGTATACATCCATTGATGTATAAAGTCAATAATTTATATCTTCTGATAAAATTTTATTTAATAACTCTTGAACTGGTTCAGGTGCGTTCGTGTGTGTTTTTGTCCTTCGATCAGCATCGAATTGTTTTTTATTAATATGACCATCCTCATTAATCAATGCTGACATGATAGTTTCAGTCATGTTGGCATCTAATATTTTTTTGTAAAAATTTTGTTGATCTCGATCGATACTTACTCTTGCTTTATAATACCACGTAACAAGAGAATTACTATAGTTCTCTATTTCTAAACTAACTTCACATTTAACAATCGCATAATCATGAATCTTATCTGTTATAGCTAATAAATTAAATCTATCTGACGATAGAGCTGACATATTAGGAACATTGTTAGTAAAAACAATTAAATGCGGTGACTTAAACCTTAACCTTTTAAATCTTCCATAAAAAGTTGAGTCTAACCGACCATTCTTAATATTTTCTAGAGTCGAATATAGAGACTCCACATTCGAGTTATTCTCATTACGAGTTAATTATCACACCTACTCAACATATTGAGTAGGCTTGAGGGGCCTTATAAGGCCATTTCAGAGCATATTTGGAATTGACTCCCTTTCCTTGATTTGGTATCCAATTAAACCGTTCAATATTTCTCATTCAGATTGTCTTTAGTATTTACTTGTGACCAAGGTAGAATAGATTTACCTGCATTTATTAATGAGTCGGTAGAATCATTAAAAATACCGTTATAAACACCGTTTCCAATCATATGACCAGCCTTTGTTTTAAAAAGTTCAATAGCAAGGTTTTTAAGCATCTCACTAGTGTCAGGTGGATTATTAAGATCTAATTTATGAAGGTTTTTAAGTATAGTACTAGGATTTTTACCAAGTTTACCTAAGTGGCTACCAACACCACCTAATATTCTTCTCGGTATTGTATTTGGAGCTAACATGTTATATAATGTAAATATGTATATATTATTTATAAAATTTAAAAATTGTGTTTGTAATAAACAGAGAGGGGAATCTCTAGTTTATTTATGTTCGTTATAGATTCTAACATAAATTTGACCCGAACACAACTAAAATTTGACCCAAAAATATTAATTTTTGACCCTGAAAAAGGGGTCAAAAATTAATATAAGAACACATGTCTATTCTATATCATCCTTATTTATAGACCTCAGCTCGTTTAAAAGCGCATCAACAAGTTTTTGATCTGGGTCAATTGGGTCAGTTTTATTTTTGAAAAGAGAAAAAACTTTAAAAATAATTTTTCTACTTTGAACTAGAGTAATTAACCAAACAGGAAATTTAATATTCTTTTTAGTTTTTCTAGGTACTAAAAATCGAAAGGGTAAAGTTTCATCATCTAAAAGCACATAATGAGAAAACTTATGTTTAAAATATTTAATAGACAAATAGGTAACTCCACCAATAGTAACTAATTTTAAAGTAGATGGTAAAACTTTAAAAGGAATATCAATTAAAGTTTTAGGTATCTTTATAATTTTGGAGGTAAAGTTACCAATTGCTTTTTTACCCTTTTTGAGCGTTTAATTCTACGTTTACGTCTATTAATTTGAGCATTTATTTTAGATAATTGTCCAGTTATATCTTTTAAAGATTTATTTTTAGAATTAATTTTGAAAGTACTCCATCTATCAGAACTTAATGAATTGAAATCTAATAAATAATTTGAAAATAGGACAATAATTGGAGGTTCAAATAACAATGACTTACCTGATCCATACATGTTTACACCTAATATAGAACCATTTTTAAGCATTTCTAAACTACCCATTAATGAAGGTAAATCTAAATCTTTATTCAAAGATCTTGGTAAATCAATTAAATATAACTTTTTAGGTCCCATATTATAAGCAGCAGATTTTAATTGACTACTTGAACCAATTGAAAAAGCACCAATTTGATTAGAGTCTAATGTAAGATTATTATTAAAATCTCTACCAATCATGTCTAAATATAATAAATATTTAACAAAACTAGATTTACCATTATTACCATCGGGATCATAAATATGAATAATAGTACGATTATCACCTTTTCTAATTCTAAATGATTTATTATTAGAGTCTGATAAATAATATAATTTGTTTTTTAATTCTTCTTGCCAGGGATATAACTTCTTTTTACTAAATATTCGAAGATCATCACCTTTATATATATAATCAGTTGATTCAATTTTATTAGAGTAACGAACATTATTTTTAAATTCATCAACTGAATCCATAAAAGCCTTTTTAGTTAAATGTTCCTTTTCATAACTATAATTTGGTAAATGTTTTTCAAGTAAACGAACTAATTGACCGAATCTTTTACGTTTAGATGATTTAAAGAAGTAAATAAGTTTTTTGTTATTTACTTCTTTAAAAATAATAATATCAGGTGTTGAATTCATAGAATATAATACTAAATCCATCTTATTTTCAATATTTTCTTTGAAAGATTTTATATTAACACCATATCTATTTGGTATATCAACGCTTACTGCAAAATAAGTATATTTATTGTCATTCATGCATTTTTATATCTATTTAATTTTTATTTTAAGGTTTTATCTTACCTCGTAAACTACCTGGTTCATCTAAATCTATTACTTCATCATCATTATCATCATTATCAGTAGGATCAATTATTTGCCTTACTTCTTTAGTACCTAAGCTTAACATATTAATATCATCTTCAGTTATATTTTTTAAATCAGTAACTCCTACTCCTAGACCAGATAAACTATCAACAACTTTATTAACAAGTGTTTTATTTTCAAGATCTTCAGCAAGATTTAAAGTATATTCATTCTTCTTAGATGTAGTTAATATATCAATATTATTAAAATTGACGTGAAATGAAGGTTGACGGGTAGGATAGAAAATATCACCTAATTCTTGATCAACAAATGAAGTACCAGTACGTGATTTTTTTAATACTACTGGGTAATCCAAACGATTTTGATTAACAATATAACTAACTGAAAGTTCAAATCGATAATTAATTTTAACACTTTAATCCATTAAAAATATCACCATCTGCCTTACGTGTGATAGTTGCTCTAGGATCACCAAAATACTCAATAATTAAAAAATGACCAACAGGAATTTTAGACTGAATTTTAGCATTATTTGTAGAATTTCTAAAAAGATCTTCTAAACAAATCCCATCACCTAAATATTCATATAAATCAAAATAAAATTGAGAACCTTCTGTTAAAGTACGACAAAATGTTTTAGAAATTTGTACATGTTTTTTAAAATTATCAGAGCTAGTTAAGTCTAAATTAAGGTGAGATCTTAAAGTTGTTTTAAAATCATAACCTGTAGAAAACACACTTGATGATTCTGATATGGCTTTTTCTGGTAAATCCCTAATAATCATTGATGGTATTGAGTCTGGTGTTAGATTCTCTAACCCATTTACATATGGATCTTTTAACTTACATAAATGAAGCTTTATATGACATTGAAAATCTGGCAATAAATTCTTTATTTTTAACCGACTTACAACTTTAGTCATAGCTAAATAATTATAAGTTTTAAGAACTTGTCTATTACCTCTAATCACATTAAATTTACTATCTGATTTGATCTTTTGATTTGAACTAGTTTTAGTAGTATTACTAGTTTCAGTGGTATTAGTAGAATTAGTAGAATTAGTAACTTTTGTTAAAATTTCAGAAACTTCAACATTTTTATTTTTGGAATAAAATCCTTTTAAAGTATCTAAAATTTTGTTTTGATAAACAAGATTTTTATCTATTGAAACTTTAATATCGTTAATACTTTCTACATCTTTAATTAATTCTTTGATATCACCAATAGTTAAGTAAGTATTAGTGCCTAAAATATCAAAGGCTTTTTCATTAAAACCTACAGCACTAGTTAAAACTTGACGATGTTCATGTGGTATACGATCACTTTCTGTATTTTCCAATGTAATTGTTTGATTTTCATGGAACGGACTTGATTTTAATTTCTTAAGCTTAGGACCAGCATGATAACCAACACTAAAATGAGTTTTTGTAATAAATCCATTACTCTTATTGTTATATCTATCAACAGTATTTATTTGTGCCCAAGGTACCTGAGCTTTACCTCCATTTGTTAATGAGTCCTTAGACTCATTAAAAATACCATTATAAACACCGTTTCCAAGCATATGCCCAGCTTTTGTTTTAAAAAGTTCAATAGCAAGATTTTTAAGCATCTCACTAGTGTCAGGTGGATTATTAAGATCTAATTTATGAAGGTTTTTAAGTATAGTAGTAGGATTTTTGCCAAGTTTACCCAGGTGGCTACCAACGCCACCTAATATTCTTCTAGGTATTGTATTTGGAGCTAACATGTTATATAATGTAAATATGTATATATTATTTATAAAATTTAAAAATTGTGTTTCTAATAAACAGAGAGGGAAATCTCTAGTTTATTTATGTTCGTTATATATTCTAGCATAAATTTGACCCGAACACAACTAATTTTTGACCCAAAAATATTAATTTTTGACCCAAAAATATTAATTTTTGACCCTGAAAAAGGGGTCAAAAATTAATATAAGAACACATGTCTATTCTATATCATCCTTATTTATAGACCTCAGCTCGTCTAAAAGCGCATCAACAAGTTTTTGATCCGGGTCAATTGGGTCAGTTTTATTTTTGAAAAGAGAAAAAACTTTAAAAATAATTTTTCTACTTTGAACTAGAGTAATTAACCAAACAGGAAATTTAATATTCCTTTTAGTTTTTCTAGGTACTAAAAATCGAAAGGGTAAAGTTTCATCATCTAAAAGCACATAATGAGAAAACTTATGTTTAAAATATTTAATAGACAAATAGGTAACTCCACCAATAGTGACTAATTTTAAAGTAGATGGTAAAACTTTAAAAGGAATATCAATTAAAGTTTTAGGTATCTTTATAATTTTGGAGGTAAAGTTACCAATTGCTTTTTTACCCTTTTTGAGCGTTTAATTCTACGTTTACGTCTATTAATTTGAGCATTTATTTTAGATAATTGTCCAGTTATATCTTTTAAAGATTTATTTTTAGAATTAATTTTGAAAGTACTCCATCTATCAGAACTTAATGAATTGAAATCTAATAAATAATTTGAAAATAGGACAATAATTGGAGGTTCAAATAACAATGACTTACCTGATCCATACATGTTTACACCTAATATAGAACCATTTTTAAGCATTTCTAAACTACCCATTAATGAAGGTAAATCTAAATCTTTATTCAAAGATCTTGGTAAATCAATTAAATATAACTTTTTAGGTCCCATATTATAAGCAGCAGATTTTAATTGACTACTTGAACCAATTGAAAAAGCACCAATTTGATTAGAGTCTAATGTAAGATTATTATTAAAATCTCTACCAATCATGTCTAAATATAATAAATATTTAACAAAACTAGATTTACCATTATTACCATCGGGATCATAAATATGAATAATAGTACGATTATCACCTTTTCTAATTCTAAATGATTTATTATTAGAGTCTGATAAATAATATAATTTGTTTTTTAATTCTTCTTGCCAGGGATATAACTTCTTTTTACTAAATATTCGAAGATCATCACCTTTATATATATAATCAGTTGATTCAATTTTATTAGAGTAACGAACATTATTTTTAAATTCATCAACTGAATCCATAAAAGCCTTTTTAGTTAAATGTTCCTTTTCATAACTATAATTTGGTAAATGTTTTTCAAGTAAACGAACTAATTGACCGAATCTTTTACGTTTAGATGATTTAAAGAAGTAAATAAGTTTTTTGTTATTTACTTCTTTAAAAATAATAATATCAGGTGTTGAATTCATAGAATATAATACTAAATCCATCTTATTTTCAATATTTTCTTTGAAAGATTTTATATTAACACCATATCTATTTGGTATATCAACGCTTACTGCAAAATAAGTATATTTATTGTCATTCATGCATTTTTATATCTATTTAATTTTTATTTTAAGGTTTTATCTTACCTCGTAAACTACCTGGTTCATCTAAATCTATTACTTCATCATCATTATCATCATTATCAGTAGGATCAATTATTTGCCTTACTTCTTTAGTACCTAAGCTTAACATATTAATATCATCTTCAGTTATATTTTTTAAATCAGTAACTCCTACTCCTAGACCAGATAAACTATCAACAACTTTATTAACAAGTGTTTTATTTTCAAGATCTTCAGCAAGATTTAAAGTATATTCATTCTTCTTAGATGTAGTTAATATATCAATATTATTAAAATTGACGTGAAATGAAGGTTGACGGGTAGGATAGAAAATATCACCTAATTCTTGATCAACAAATGAAGTACCAGTACGTGATTTTTTTAATACTACTGGGTAATCCAAACGATTTTGATTAACAATATAACTAACTGAAAGTTCAAATCGATAATTAATTTTAACACTTTAATCCATTAAAAATATCACCATCTGCCTTACGTGTGATAGTTGCTCTAGGATCACCAAAATACTCAATAATTAAAAAATGACCAACAGGAATTTTAGACTGAATTTTAGCATTATTTGTAGAATTTCTAAAAAGATCTTCTAAACAAATCCCATCACCTAAATATTCATATAAATCAAAATAAAATTGAGAACCTTCTGTTAAAGTACGACAAAATGTTTTAGAAATTTGTACATGTTTTTTAAAATTATCAGAGCTAGTTAAGTCTAAATTAAGGTGAGATCTTAAAGTTGTTTTAAAATCATAACCTGTAGAAAACACACTTGATGATTCTGATATGGCTTTTTCTGGTAAATCCCTAATAATCATTGATGGTATTGAGTCTGGTGTTAGATTCTCTAACCCATTTACATATGGATCTTTTAACTTACATAAATGAAGCTTTATATGACATTGAAAATCTGGCAATAAATTCTTTATTTTTAACCGACTTACAACTTTAGTCATAGCTAAATAATTATAGGTTTTAAGAACTTGTCTATTACCTCTAATCACATTAAATTTAGAATTTGATTTAATGTTTGGATTTAAATTAGTTTTAGTAGTATTAGTAGTATTAGTAGAATTATTCACTTCTGTTACAGTTTCAGAAACTTCAACATTTTTATTTTTAGAATAAAGTGCTTTTAAAGCATCTAAAATTTTGTTTTGATAAACAAAATTTTTATCTATTGAAACTTTAATATCGTTAACACTTTCTACATCTTTAATTAATTCTTTAACATCACCAATAGTTAAATAAGTGTTAGTACCTAAAATATCAAAGGCTTTTTCATTAAAACCTACAGCACTAGTTAAAACTTGACGATGTTCATGTGGTATACGATCACTTTCTGTATTTTCCAATGTAATTGTCTGATTTTCATGGAACGGACTTGATTTTAATTTCTTAAGCTTAGGACCAGCATGATAACCAACACTAAAATGAGTTTTTGTAATAAATCCATTACTCTTATTATTATATCTATCAACTTAGGGTAAACCCTAGATGAACACCAATATTTTGTTATTTAATAACCTGATATGTACCCTTAAGGGACAAAATCACTAAAAATCCCTTTTATGAACAAAATTAAACATTAAATAAATTAATAAACATACAAAATAGCGCCTACAACAAATTAGGCTACTATACAGGCTCAGAAATGGCCTTAGAAACTATATTTTAATTAAAAAGAATTAATGAAGCAACTTAATTTCAAAGATGAAGGATTAAAAGTTGACTGGATTGGATTAAACTGTGAAAAACTAGAGGAATCAGATTTAAAAAAAGTAGCTATGTTTTTATCTGAGTTCGGTTTTAATGTAACTTTAGAAGAAAAAAAGGATCAAAAGTGGGAAACTCGGAAAATCGCGACACACCCGCATAACCATCACACTGTTGAAATGCAACAACATTACTATGAACCTGAAAAAAAAAAGTTTTGGGCTGGCACCAAAATCAATTGTACAGGTGAAAACGCAAATCATTTTTATTTACAAACTCATATACAAAAAACCCGTTTTTGGAATATGCTGTCATCTGTCACAAACTTTAATCTTGCAAGATTAGATATTTGTTTCGACCGACCAAACAAAGAAAATGAAAACAATGAAACATTCCGAAAATTTATTGAATCTTGTCAATCTGATTTATTGGATAAATATAAACGTGGTGTGATTAAGCTGAAGCGAGATAAACAAGGCTTTATTTTAACAGTCGGCTCTCGACAAAGTACAAAATATTTTCGAGTTTACCAGAAAAAAACAGGGACTAGATTTGAATTGGAACTTAAAAATAAATCCCAATATTTTAAATCCATCCAAAATTTATTTTTTCAAAACTTTAGGTCAACTTTTGAAGATCAAATCATAAATCATTTTTATTCACACTCAAAAAAGTTTTAAATTTAACTTTTCTCTATACTGATTGGCTTGTTAGATTTTTCCAGAAACAAAGATACATTCGAACGAGTTCCTCTTTTCTTACTAGTTATTTAGAAGGAAAGCATACCTTCTCATCAAATATTAAAGAACTAGAGTAGCTTTATAGATTTTTACAATTTTTATCATTCAGCCAGACACAACCTTCAAAGTTTGTTGATATTGCATCGCACAAATATCAAATTATTCATTTTGAAATTCAAGACTTTATGGAGTTTATCAAAGTTAAAAATGCTAGTGAATATAAAACTAAACAACTTATCGATTTTTTTCAGGAGTTAACCAACACTCCACATTTAGTAAATATATTTTCAGAGCATAAATTTCAGATTTTGGCTACCTTTCCATTCGTTCACGTTGATGATGATTCTGGAGTTTGGAAAGCTGAAATTTATTTCAACCATCAATTGTATAGTTATCAATATCCGTTTTTATTTCCAAAGTCTTACTTGAGTTACCAAGACAAATACGATATGCAAATTAAGCTACAAATAATGCAAAGCTTTGCAAATACTAGCCTCAAAAAAAAATTTAACGTTTTGGAATTTGTGGATAGATTTCAAAATACCCCAAACAAAACTAAGGCTTATATTAAAAACCTTATTATTAACTCGTTTCAAGCCTTACTTTATCATAAGCTCATTCAAACTGATATTGTTCTACATGTTTTAGGTAACAAACGAGAAAACAAACCTAGGCTTCAAAAAACTTTATATATTGAATTGAAACAACTTACTCCTTTATTAATTGGCAAAGCCACAACATTATATTACTTTGAAATTATATGAAACATAAATTGTATAATTAGTCACATATTTTATCTGGTTAGACTAACTACACAATTTATGTAAAATTAATTAAACTTTCTGTGGTAAGGTTTTCAGTTTATGTTACGTATTACAGTCTTAAACTAAAAAATTCTTATAAAATAACTATCCTCTTTTATTTTTTAAATGGATAGTTATTTTTGTAAAAGAGGAAAATAAATTTCACTTTTAGTTAAAAATGTATTACAATTATAGTTAAATATTAAACCTATAAAAATACAAAATGATTTTAATTAAATTTGCACGAAAAGGTGTGCATTATACATGGTTTATAAATGAGAATTGGGTGATGGTTATTAGTTTTTTGTTAACCATGGGCATAGGTGTAGTTTTTAGAAGGATTAAAAATTCAAATAAAGAGATTAAAATGTCAAATTTAAGAGGAGGTAACTTTATAGATGAATGCATTGAGCCAGATTCTGTTTATGAAGTCTTAGATCCAGCTTTAGAAATAGTGATAAAACAAATGTTAAATTTACCTCCGGCTTTCGGCCCAGTAGTTATATCAGTACCGGTTTTAATTCTATCTTATGTAGTTTCACAGCGACCTATTAAACAGATAACTGTCTTAGGTGTTAGTGTTTTCGTTGATCGAGTTAGGAGCTTAGGTGTAAAAGCAGCAATAGGAGTTGGTAGTGGGGCAGTATTCTTTATTCTTCCAGTGGGAGTTGTAAGTTTAACAGGTGCATTACTAGCTGGCGCAATAGCTTTTAATGTTGTTCAAGGTATTACTAATTTTGAATGTGATAATTTAGTTTCAAAAGTGATTATGGAACGAAGTTCTGAAAGAAAAGTTATAGGTTTTTTAGAAAGACCGCCAGAAAAGAATCCAAGAGTTTTTATTAAAGATAATGAAGATATAGAACTATACTTTCCTAGTCCTAATAAGAATGAATATTGTGTTTCAGAATCTAAACAAAAAGTAGAAAAATCAAATCTGAGAACTGAACAACCCCAAACTCAAATTTATCGAAAATGTGACAAAGAATTTGTTCCTTTGAAAGAACGAACTAAAACACTATCAGATTTAAAGAAACAAGACTCAACTGAAAATCGAGAAAAAGCAGCACCTTATATAAAACGCTACGAAGATCATAGAAAACGTATCATGAATGAAAGACAGAGCTGTTCATCTGGGGTAAAACCCTAGAAAAACTCTAAAATTATGTGTATAAATGTTTAATTTTAAATCCTTGACAATCGATTCCATTTATGATGTCGTTCCGCGCATTCATGCTTTATCCAAGTAACATCATCTTGAGTGTGAGTTCTAGTTTCAAGACGCTTCCAAGCTAAAGCTTGTTGAAGATTAGGATCAAATTGTTTACGTTCAATTTGATCAGGACCATACCGGTCAAGATCATGCTCATTATAAAAAACGTGGTCTTTTACGTTTTTAATGTTATCTGCTTTGAAACCTAGATTTTGGGCAATATCACAGATGTACGTATCAGACTCTCTAATCGACTCATAAATTTGATCAGCTAACTTATCACCTAATTCATAAGGACCTTCATGATAAGGGTTTTTTAAAATATAAATTTGATCACCGACTTGTGCATAAATTCTTTTTTTGCTGCTTTGACGATCTAATTCTCGCATTACTTCTTTATAGTCCCATGAACCAGATGATAGATATTTTTTCTCAGAACCAGCGTTTTGGGTCATTCCTGTAACCGTGATGCTCCGTGGACCAACTCCCTTTCCATATCCAACTTGACCTGGTTGATAATTGTTTCCATATAACCATTGAAGATGGGGTGGAACATTCACATGTGGATTGGGTTGAAATCCGTTAGCGTTGTTTGCTAGTATAATTATAGCAGCTATAATTGCTAAACCTGCAGCCACATTTACAAAAGAACCACCTCTCAAATTCGTTATTTTAGTGATTAATTCCTCTTGACTTAGAGAATTATTTTTGCATTCAACTGAAAGATAATACAATTCATTCATTTCCTTTTGGGTAAAGTCCATTTCAGCTGGCATCTGTTGGATAACCTGAGCAATTATAGCTTGTTTTGATAAATCAACATTTGAATGAATAGATCTCATAATTGCAGGAGTCTGTGGTGGAATTGGTAAACCAATTGCTTGAGATCGAATTACAACATTAGCAACACTAAGACTAACTTCTAGATAAAATATACTCCATTTTATTCCTTTTATAATTTTTTTACGGATTTTTATTGTACAGCAGCAAAATTTTTCTGAGAACATTTCATTATCATTCTTTTCAAAATTTCCATTATATGGGAATTCGAATACTTTTTGAGAAATCTTGTAATTTTTTCTCTCCATAATATCGCTCCTTATTTTTAAACTGTATTTTTTTGAAATTTTTCTTCTAGACTTCGATTATTTTCATACCTTTAAAAACAGTCCAAACTATGGACTGTTTTTAAAGGTATGTTCGATTATCAGAACCAGATTAAATCGTTATAGTTACTGATTTAAAAGGTTAATATCAAAATACAGAGAATGAAATCTAATAAATTTTTTATGCAGTCTAACCCCATAAGTATCTAAAATGGTTTATGTTATATTTTAAATAGAAAGTTTTTCATAAATAACAAATCCTTCCGAAATATCATGAGTATTGAATTCTTTTGTGAGATAGTAATGTCCGTTAGAAATAATTTTATAATTGTCTTCTATAAAATCTTGTTCTTTAAAAAGGTGAACCAATTGAATAAAGTACTTTTTAATATTATTTTTTCGTTGATTGGAAATAACAGATGGATAAGAACTTAAGAATTCTTGTATAAAAAATACTTTTTCAATATTTACAGAACTAAAAACTTGGATAAATTTAAATCGAACTTCTAACTGATCTTTTGTAAGTTTTGTTTGAAAAATATTGGGAAAATAAAAAGAATAGTTGTAATAAAATAATTCTTCAACTAACCAAACTCTTCCTACCCAATATTTCAGTTTAGGAGATTTCTCCAATTTGACTTGAGGGATAGCTACTAAACTTTGAAAGTGAGTGTCATCAAATGAAGTCAAAAATACACCAATCAAGCTTTTGAAGTCGCAAGTCATTATAAAATTGTTGTGCATTTTTACCCTTAAAACGTAGAGTGGTTCCTTTCCAATATTTATTTAAATTAACTGCAAACTCAGCAGAATAACGATGTTTATGAATTTTAGTGAACACGTATGATTTTCTTTTAGACTCATCGACGAGTTTACTTTTGCAACCTAAGTTAGCTAAAAAATTCGCAATTTTCTTAATTTGTCTAATATTACGGAATTGTAAATTCAAACTTAAATAATCGATTTTTAAATTTTTAAAACTAGTCATTTTCGCCCTTCTACAGCAAGCTAGTAGGGTTTTTTACTAAATTCTTGAGTGGTCGTCTTCAGATCTTTTAACAGGGTACGGAAATCATCAACAATTCCTATATCACCAGGAATAATTCCACCAGTTTTGTTAATATCTATAGGCACTGGTTCTCCAAATAATTTCTCTTCGAAAAGTTCTCCAAGTTCGTCTACTAGATAATTTATTAGCATAAAACCTGCACCAAAAGTGTATTTGCCAACTTGACAAATTGGTTTTAACTTGTCTGGAGCATAAAAATATGACATATGAAAAAAAAAGTATGCTGGTAAAGAGTAACCTATAACCCCTGGTATTGTCATAACAACAGATTTTGAGCCAATTGCAGCATCATATGCCATTTTCGATAACTCAGTACTGATTAATGGAGCAACCATACCTAATGGTATAAAATATTTCAGTCTAAGATAGACTTTATATTTCTGTAGAAATTCATACATTTCTTCTAGATTTTTAAAGTCATGTTCAGAAACAACCCTTGATAATTCTGCCTGCTCTACAACAGATTTTATTAATTTTTCATTTTTGGTTAATTTTCTTTTTGCTTTATTTTTTAGGAGTTCGTTTACTTCTAGCTGTGTCATTCTCCGGGGTTTCGGCTCACTAGCTTCCTCAATCAATTGAACAAATTCTTGATTTGGATCTAGTACAGTAGTTTCATTCCCTCCACGACAGAAAAGACTACTACCAACTTTTTTAATAACAAAAACCGCAGGATATGTACCTATAATTTGTTTAAACATATTCTATCCTTTTAAATGAAACTAACAATGAGTGGTCAATCGCACACTTTTAGTTTTTACATGTGCGTGCGTAACTCGTCAAGTCTTGTTAATATTTTTTAAATCTCGGACATACGTTATTGCCGTTTATTCTCAGTTAAATCTTGAACATAAGATGATGTTGTATTTAATTTAGAATGCCCAATGACTTATCTAACAAATTCGATGTCATTTGTGTCTTTCCATAATTTTGTAATAAAGCCAGATCGAAAACTATGACTTTTTAAATTAGGTTGACCTGGTAAATTTTTTGAAACTAAGGACATAATTCTATTAATATCTTTAGTCATTTGTTCTCCTAATAGATTTACTCTGATCTAATTGAGAGTTAAAGATATAAGAGTTATCTTCTTTAAAAAGGTAGAGTAACTCAAAGTCTTTTTTTCTAGATTTTAGAATACGTTTCCCTTCCCTTGATAAATACGCTTTATGCTTCGTTGGTCCACGCTTAGAACGATCAATTTTGATCCAACTTTTTGTTAGAAGAGTTTTTAACTGATGAACTTTTAAAGGTAATAACTCATTAACTCTAACTCCTGTTATATCTAATAAACATAGTGCTACTCGTAAGCGTGCTGCTGTATAATTGTTATAATTGATAATATTAGACTTAGTTGCGTCAATTAAGGCATTGTAAATTTCTGGAGTAACAGCATCACGTTTTGCTAGACGTCTTCGATTGACACGAGCTTTTTTTCGAGACGCTTTTTCTTCTTGATAATTTTTTAAATCATTAAATTCTTTTAAAACTGCCTTTAATTGATCATTTAATTCTTTGTTAGATTCTAATAATTCTTTATTTTGAGTTGCTAATGTTATAAAACACAACCGTAAATCTTTTTGATTTATTTTCTAGCCTTCTAGTATAAGCGCCATATCAGAACGTAGTCTCTCGTATCCATTTTCTAGATATTCGTAAATTAAATTTCCTTGAGTTTTTATTCGATTAGCTAAACTACTTTTTTCAATATTATTGATTTCAGTCATATTTTTCTTGTAAAATCGCAAACTACTTTGAGTATCAGTTAAGTATTTTTTTTTAATTAAAGATATTTATAGTTTTTTCTTGATATACGAGCTTTTAGAACGGTTTTTTAAACTAACAAAACAGGTTCATTTTTGATCTCTAATTTTTGTAAAATGGACCTGTTTTGTTAGTTCGAGAAGTTTCACCAATTGGTAATGTTCTCTTTATAAAATACTAATCTAGATTGATTTATGTTAAAAAAGTAACACTCTAATCTAGTTAATTGATACATTTTCAATTGATTTTCTTGTGCTTATGTTAGTTGATACATAATCATAAAACATCTTGTAATACTAACTCGAAGTAAGCAAATTTAATCGATTATTATATAATACTATGTAAGAATTGAAGATAAGATCTTTGATTTAACGATTGATTCTTTAAATGATTTTCGATAATTTTGCGAACCTGTTCCTGCGGGAATTAAATGACCAATAATAATATTTTCTTTTAATCCTCTCAACCAATCAATTCGTCCTTCAATTGCTGATTTTGTCAATACTCTTGTTGTTTCTTGAAAACTGGCTGCTGAAATAAAACTTGGATTATTTAATGCTGCTTTTGTAATTCCCAATAATAAAGGAATATAATAAGCAGGTTGTTTTTTTTCCGATTTTATAATTTGATTAATATACTGAATATGATATAAATCAATTACTTCACGCCTTGATAAAGGTGTATCTCCTTCATAAGTAATCAAAACTTTTGTTGTTAGCTGTTTAATAATCACTTCTAAATGTTTATCATTAATTGTAACACCTTGTGATTGATAAACAGATTGAACAGCATTTAAAATAAATAATTGTACTTTTTTAAAACTTTTATAACTCCCCTCATAATTATTAACTAATCGACTTGATTTAAATGATTTCGTTGTATCACATAAAAATAATCGTCGTAATCCATAATAATTAAAATAAACTTTTAGTAATTTATGCGGATTAATTTTATTGTTTTCCAAAAGAGTTGTTGCAACCTTTCGAAACTCAAAACTTGTATCTAAACTAGATTTTTGAACTAACAAACCTTTTTTTTTGTTCATTGGAAGTCGCTTACTTGTAATATTTTTTTTACGTGCTTCAAGAATTTCTTCAATACGTGGTAAACCTTGAACAATATCACCTGTAATTTCTTTTTCCAAATTTAACAGACCAATTGTTTTACCCGCTTCAATAAATTCTGTATTTTTACAAAAAACACTATTAACTTCTTGTTCAAAATAATCTTCTGTAATTGAATATAAGCCTACAGCCTTAGTTGATTTGATAAATGGTTGTTCTAAAAACTTAATTAGTATTAATTGGTAATTATTTTTTTCTAAATTTATTAATTGATTTTTTGTAGCTGTTAAATAGGAACTCTGTAATAATAATGTTCTATGAATTGTTTGATTTAATAATTTTTCTGAAGTATTTGATTGATATAATTCTTTATGTTTTAATTTTGCTTTTGTTCCAATAATTGAAAATTTTTTAAAAAATTGTGGTAATAAACAGCTATATAATTTTCCTTTATTTTTTAAAAAAAGTTTAGAAAACTCGATCTTTAAATCAAGGTTTAAATGGGAAAAATTGGAAAATAGTGCATGTTTCATTATTGATAAATTAAAAATATTATAATAATTAAGAGCAACATTTCGTATTTTATTGAATTTTAGGTTAACTCTATTTGAAGGAACTGTTTTATACTGTAAGTTTGTCTTAGATGCTATATTATCATTTTCACAATTAGGAAAGAAATATGGGCGACCTAGTTGAATTGTAATAAACCTATCATTTTCAATAATAATTTTCCCAGTTTTTGCTAGATCAACTTTTGAACTAATGAAATCATTTATTTTTTTATTTGAAACTTCTTCTTTTTTTAAACTTAAACAATCTTTATTTGAAATTAAAAAGATTTGTTTAGTAATTTGATTTCGTGTTTTAAATTTAACAATTTCTAATGAATTTCTTATAATAGATTCTAAATACCCTATCGTAGTATAAGAACTCATAAATTGATTTGGTTGAATCAAAAAACATGCTTCAAGACTTTTATAACGTAAACTAGGTGAAATATAATTATTGAGAGACAACTTTTCAGTAATATAAAAGTTAATTACTTTCATTTTTTTACGACTTGCTAATTGAAAATTTATATTGTTACTGATTAATTTGTTAGTTTTAAATTTTAGGAAAGTTGAAATTAAACTTAAATTTTGAACACTTCTCACAAATTGATTTGATTTATAAGAATAAACCGATTTTATATTTATATTAAAAATATTATTGTTTATATGTTTTAATTTTAAGTCTATAGCTTGAGGAAATTCATAAATTTGAATAGGTCGAACTAATAACTGATCTATTGTTTTACCAATTAGGTGTTCACAAAATACTAACTCTTTAACAATAATATGTCCTAAGATACTTTCCCCTGGATAATAAACTTTCTTTGCGAGGTTTTTAAATTTCTTGCCTTCATAAACAACTCCTGATTTAATGGAAATTGTTTTAATACGATTATTTTTTTGAATCAATGTTACTAAACCAGAAGTTTTAGAATGTATACCTGGAAAAAGTTCAAAGTTTTCTGAAATAAAATCACCATGTTCTACGAATAAAATATTCGGTTCACAATTAACTTGATAAATTTCTTCACCTAACCATGTAATAGTTTTAAAATTAATTTTTGGTTTATATTGTGTTTCAAATCGTGGATAATGAAGATATTTCGAATTAGTTCGATCGTTTTTTCTTAGATTTGTAAAATTGTAATATAAAGTTCCACCTGTTAATGTTTTAAATGCATTATCAATCAATAGACCAAAATCTTCGTTTCGATTTAAATTTAGATAAAGTTTTGAATTAAATTTATTAATTCGAAGCAAATACTTAAACCCATTTAAAGTTAGAATATGCGTTTTTTGAGAGTACGCTACAACTAGTTTTTGTAAGGTTGCATTAGTTAAGACATATTTTTTATTCTTAATTTTAATAAATCGTTGTGATAAAAATTTGTTTTTATTTATAAATTCAACTGAACTTTTATAATGAGTAACAATTTTAGTTCTAAAAATATGACTTGAATTATTTAATTTACAATCAGAATAAAAATTTAAAAAGGCATTTAATGGGCTTTCATATAATTGACCAGATAAGATCCAAATTAATTTATTATTATTTAAAATATTAAGCTTTTGTTTTAATTTTGGAATAAAAATTTCTCCACAGGTATTACTTAGAATTGGTTTTACTTCTGTTGTAACTTGTTTATTCTGATTAATAAGTTCGCCAATAACAGTGTCTTTTGTTATATACTGATTATTTTTTGGAAATAAGATTGTATTTCGTAAAACTTCGATTAACACCGGATCTTTTGTGTTATGATCCGGAATTATAACAATTGATCCTGAATTTTTCGTAACTAAAACATCTTCTCCTCGATTTGTTCTTAAAACAACAGTTTTTAAAATGTTATAAAATTGAATAACTCCATTTATTGGGCTAATGATTTGTTGTTGAGTTTCCGAGGTAAAAATTCCTCCGGTATGAAATGTTCGCATTGTTAGTTGAGTTCCGGGTTCACCAATAGATTGACCAGCTAAAATTCCTACCGCTTCTCCAATATCAACTAAATTTTCACTTGCTAAATCCCATCCATAACATTTTTGACAAATAGCTCTATATAAATTACAAGTTAGAGGAGAACGAACATAAAATTGTTTTATACCATTTACCTGAAGTTTTTTAAGTACTTGCAGAGTTATTTGTGTATCTTTACTACTAATTAGTTTATTTGTCTTATTATCAAAAACGTTCTGACTTAAAATCCGACCAATGACTTGATCATAATTTGAAGAATTTTTTTGAATAGAAAATAAAAAGGAATGAGTTGTTCCACAATCTTTTTCACGAATTAAAATATCTTGTGCTACATCAATTAAACGCCGTGTTAAGTAACCTGAATTAGCAGTTTTTAAAGCGGTATCAACAATTCCTTTTCGAGCACCATAACCTGACATTAAATAATCAGTAATAGTTAAACCTTCACGAAAATTTTTTTTAATTGGTAAATTCATAATTTGTCCACTTGGATCAGACATTAATCCACGCATTCCGACTAATTGTCGTACTTGTGATAAATTTCCACGTGCACCAGAAAATGCCATAATGTAAACTGAATTTAAAGGATCATAATTTTTAAAATAGTAAATAATTTGATCTTTTAATGATTCACTTGTTAAACTCCAAGTATTAATAATTTTTTGAAATCGTTCAATTTGTGTAATTCTTCCTTTTAAATAAATTTTTTCAGCATTTTGAATTTCTTGATTTGATTTATCTAACATTAACTTTTTTACAAATGGAACCTTTAAATCTTCAATACTAATTGAAATTCCTGCTTGTGTAGCATACTTAAATCCCAAATATTTTAATTCATCTGCTAATGAGCAAGCTTGCATCGAATCATAATTCGTGAAACTCCAAGCTAACAATTTACGTAACTGTTTTTTACCAATTAAATCATTTTGATAAATATAGTTTTTCATAAAATAAATTTAGTCCTTATTTTTTTATAATTTATAAAAAATTTAAAGTTTTTTGAATTGTATAATTAAAAAGAACACGCCCAGTTGTTGTTCTGATATATTGAACAATTATTTTATTATCCTTCGTTTTTCTAATTTGTAAATTCTCATAATGATAAATACTAGTAGTATCTTTTAAATCTATTCTTTTAATTAAATTAACTGGTTCTTTCTGTAGATTCTGGTCTCTAACCCAAATACAACTATGAATTTCAATTTGATTTTGTTCATAAGCTAAAATAACATCATTTAAATTTGCAAAATAATGAGTTGATCCAAGCAAACTTTTAATATTATTAACTGTTAAATAATAACATCCTAAAACCATATCTTGACTCGGCATAATTATTGGTTCACCACTTGCAGGTGATAAAAAATTATAAGGTGCTAACATTAACATATAACATTCTGCCTGAGCATTTATAGATAATGGGATATGAACAGCCATTTGGTCACCATCAAAATCTGCATTAAAAGCTGAACAAACAAGAGGATGTAATTTAATAGCACGGCCAACGACTAAAATTGGTTCGAATGCTTGAATTCCTAGCCGATGTAGTGTCGGTGCACGATTTAGAAATATCGGATGACTAGCTAAAATTTTTTCTAAAACTGGCTCAATAATAAGCTCATTTTGTTGAATTAAATTTTTCGCGATCTTCATATTATTTGCTAAACCTTGATTAATTAATTCACGAATAATAAACGGTTGAAAAAGTTCAATAGCCATTTCATATGGTAACCCACATTGATTTAATTTTAGACTTGGTCCGACAACGATGACTGACCTACCTGAATAATCAACCCGTTTTCCTAATAAATTTTGACGAAATCTACCATGTTTTCCTTTTATAATATCGGATAAAGATTTTAAAGGTCGATTATTTGCACTCAAGGCAATTTTACCTCGTTTTCCATTGTCAATTAATGTATCAACTGCTTCTTGTAAAAGCCGTTTTTCATTCCGAATAATTAATTGAGGTGCATCAATTTCAAGTAAGCGCAATAATCGATTATTTCTGGTAATAATTCGACGATATAATTCATTTAAATCTGAAGTTGCGAACCTACCACCTTCTAATTGTATCATTGGGCGTAGAGCAGGTGGGATTACAGGTAATATAGATAAAATCATCCAAGATGGACGTGAACCGGTTCCAATTAAATTTTCTAAAATACGTATTCTTTTTATCGCTTGTTCCCGAATTTTATAAATTCTTTGTTGTTCCCATTTCCGAAACCATTTTGACTCATTATAAAATCCCTCTTCTTTATTTAAAACTTTGGTACAGATTAGAACAAATGAACGCGTTCGAAAAATTTCTGATTTCAAGTTTAATTTTTCTAATTCTCTTTTAATTAATGGGGCACCAATTAAAAAATTTGGTGTGGAGCGTAATAAATATTTTGGTGTATTATAACGACGGTTTTGTGGTTTAGGATAAGGTTTTAAGGGATATCCACTATAACCTAATTCGCGACTTCTTCGATATTGTTGTAAATCCCAATGTAAACCGTAAAATGAAATTTCATCTTCAGCAATAAAGTATGCTAAAGAGGCTAGTTTAATTCTTTTAATTCGCTCATCCCATAAATCAATTATAGTTGATGGGGTTAATTTTAACCCCTTACATTTTTTATTTTTACATGTTTCAGAATGACCGGTATAAGTTGTTTGAAGCTGTTTTTCTGATTCTTCAACCTCAAGTAATAATGCAATAAAACTTGGTCGACTATTAATATACCAAACATGAGTTACAGGATAAATTAGATTGATATAACCCATTCGATGACGCCGAACACGAGATTCGGTTAGTTCAACTCCACAACGTTCACAAATTAGACCATCATAACGAACTCGTTTATATTTCCCACAAGCGCATTCTAAACTTTTGCTCGGTCCGAAAATTCGTTCACAAAATAACCCATCCATTTCTGGTTTAAATGTTCGATAATTAATTGTTTCGGACTTTTGTACTTCTCCAACAAATTGACCATTTGGTAGTTTTCGATTTGCCCATTGTAAAATTCGAAAAGGTGAAGCCAATTTAATCTTAATATAATTAAATTCTTTTGTAGATTGTCCCATAATTATTTAAAATGAAATATCATTTATGTTTGAAGTAGGTGAAAAAGTTTTTGATGTTGAATTATATTTTTCAATTAAATTTACTTCAATTTCATATCTTTTTCCAGAATTAAATCGTTCAATTTTATATGTACTCATATCTAAACCAATTGATCGTAATTCTTGTAATAAAACTTTAAATGACTCAGGAATTCCAAATTGTGGAATTTGTTGCCCTTTAACAATTGCATTCAAGGTTTCATTTCGACCATGCATATCATCCGATTTAATAGTTAATAGCTCTTTTAACGTAAAAGCTGCACCAAAACCTTCTAATGCCCAAACTTCCATTTCTCCAAATCGTTGACCACCATGTTGCGCTTTTCCACGTAAAGGCTGTTGAGTTATTAAAGAATAAGGTCCAGTTGCTCGAGCATGCATTTTATCATCTACTAAATGGATTAATTTTAACATATAAGCGTTTCCAACTGTAATTGGGTTTTCAAATTCTTTTCCATTTCGGCCATCGACTAATACTATTTTACCAGGAGCATAGGGATTAAATAACCAACTTTCATTTTGTTTTATGGAAGCTTGACGAAGTTTCTTATTAATTAAAATTCTTGACATTTCTAACCCATACATTTCATCAAAAGGCAAAATTTTAAAACGAGAATTTAATTTATCGCCAGCAAATCCTAATAAACATTCATAAAGTTGACCTACATTCATTCTTGATGGTACACCTAATGGATTTAAAATAATATCAATTGGAGTTCCATCTGGTAAGAATGGCATGTCTTGGCGGGGTAAAATTCGTGAAATAATTCCTTTATTTCCATGTCGACCTGCGATTTTATCTCCCACTTGAATTTTTCTAATTTGAGCAATGAAAATATAAATTTTTTCAAATTTATAAGTCAATTTTGTTCGTCGATTAAATGTCACAGTTTCAATAACTCGTCCATATTCTCCATCGGGCATCCTATAAGAATTATCTTTAACACCTTTTGCTTTTGCACCAAAAATTGCACGTAATAACTTAGATTCGGGTAATTGTTCAGATGTATTATTTGAAATAACTTTACCAACTAAGATATCACCTGGTTTTACAAATGTTCCAACGATTACAATTCCATCATCATTTAAATGTTTAATATCTGAAAAACTTAAATTTGGAATCATTTTCATAGTCTGCTCCGACAATTCTGAATTTCGATCAATTTCAATTTTATAACGTTCAATATGAATTGATGTAAAAACATCGTCATAAACTAAACGTTCGCTTATTAAAATTGCATCTTCAAAATTATATCCTTGCCAAGGCATATATGCAATTAAAATATTTTGTCCTAAGGATAATTCACTATTTGTTATCGCTGGACCATCAGTTAAGATTTGACCGGATTGAATTTTTTCTCCCTTCCAGACAATTGGACGATGATTAATACAAGTTTGCTGATTAGAACGAAGATATTTTTGTAATTTATAAGTTATTTTTTTACCACTTTGATTTTGAATAATAATTTTATTTGCGGTTACTGTATTTACAATACCAGACAGATGAGCATTTAATGTCATACCAGAATCAATTGCAATTTGATTTTCTAACCCAGTCCCAACAATCGGTTTTTGAGGAAAAATTAAAGGAACTGATTGTCGTTGCATATTAGAACCCATTAACGCACGATTTGCATCATCATGTTCAAAGAATGGAATTAATGAAGCTGCTACAGAAACTACTTGTACAGTTGAAATTGCAATAAAATCTACTTCTGAAGGTGGAACATTTACAAAGTCTTGATTATATCTAACAGGAATAACATTTGTTTTTAAATAATTCTGATTATCATTTGAAATATCTGCTGGAGCAATTTTATATAAATCTTCAATATCAGCTGTTAAATAAATCGGATTTCCTGTTTTAAGAACTTTTCCATTAATGACCCGCCAAAAAGGTGTTTCTAAAAATCCTAGTTTATTTACTCTTGCACACGTAGTTAATGAAGCAATTAGCCCTACATTTTGTCCTTCAGGGGTTTCAATTGGACAAATTCGACCATAATGACTAGGATGGATGTCACGAACAGCAAAACTAATTCGATCACGATCAAACCCTCCTGGACCTAACCCACTTATTCGTCGTCGGTGCGTTAATGACGATAAAGGATTTGTTTGATCTAAATATTGTGATAATTGACTTGAACCAAAGAATTCTCTAATAGTCGCATTAATAATGTTAAAACTAAGTAAAGAACTTGAATTAACCTTGTTAGTTTGATTTCTTAATTTTCGAACTAATCTTTGAAATCCAATTCTAAATAAATTTTGTAATAATTCTCCAACTGATCTAACTCGTCGATTTTTTAAATGATCAATATCATCTTGAACCGTTTTTGAAATTGTTAAGCTAATTAATTTATCAATAATTGCGAAAATATCTCTATAAATAATGACTTGTAAATCTTCTTTGATGTTTAAATTTAATCTATTATTTAATTTTAACCTTCCAATTCGGCCTAATCTATAATAATTTGGATCAAATATTTTTGAAAATTCAGAAATATTCTTAAAATATTCTAATTCTAAGTTAAATCTTGATATAGGTTGCTTGAAAGAAGTAGAATTAATTAACAAAGGTTTATCAAAATAAAAGAAATCTGCATAATGTAAATTTTGATAAATTTCTAAATTTGTTAATCCCATTTCTTTAAGTAAACTCAAAATTGGTTTATGGTTAATTTTATCTAGTTGAATAGTGATTTCATCTTCTTGATTTTTGATAGGATATTTATAAGCATTAATTTTTGTATTTTTTTGAAATCCAAATCTAATCCAAGAACCATATTCTGGAATTAAGGTTGCTGTATATATATCTTTCTCATTATATTTATTATGATAAGTTGTTTTAATTTCATGATCTTTTCTATATAGTAACAATTGGGTTTTTGTTTTTAAATATCTATGGCGTCCTGGATCAGCAATAAATTTCATTTTCATTTGCCTAATCTTAGCTTTTGATATATTTGCTTTATTTTGAAAATTGGGAAAAATATATTTTAATTGATCTTTTAAACTGATTGAAAAATAAATGGTTGGTTTAAAACTTGAAAATTTACTCACTTCATTAAATTCCGTAAGTATTGTTAATGTCTTATTGATTTTTTTAGTTAAAAATGAAAATTTATTAAACTCGCAAAACCAATTGTTAGAATGTTTTGTAAGGACAATAAATTTATAATTTAGGCTGAGTTGAAGCGAGATTTGTGATTGATAAATTAATTTATCATATGTTTCAAAAATTTTTTTGACCTGATCTTCAGATTTTTTAAAATGGTGTAATGAATGGATTAAAACGATTTTATGTCCAAAGTTTGTTGGAATTGAATTAGTTAGTGAAAGTAATTGATATTTTATTAAAAGTTTTAATAAAAATTGAAAATATTTTAATAAAATACTCATTTGGTTTTGTTCTAAAATATTCGTTGAAGTATTAATATTAATTTTTAATTTTAACCATTTAAAAAATAATTGAGCTAATTTATTTTTGGATGTTGACTTTAACTTTTTAGAGATTGAACGATAAAACTGAAAATATTCTAAGAAAAATGTTGAAGAATTTTTAATTGCGTTTTTTAAAGATTTGATAGAGTAATAATAAATTAAATTTTTATTCCAACTTGGACTAAATTTTTTTTGTTGTTTTATTTTATCATATGTTGTTATCGGGGTTGCAAAAAAAAGATTAAACTCTGAAATAAAAGCTTCACCTGATGGTAGAAATATTCGCAATTTATTAATATCGGTGGAGATTTTTCGTCGAAACGAGTTTTGCCGTTTCTGATTTTTATTTTTCTCAAAATAAATTCCTGGGCTTCGAATAATTTGACTAACAATTACTCGTTCACACCCATTGATAATAAAAGTTGCATAAGTAGTCATTAACGGTAAAGTAACAACCGGAAATTGAAGTTGATAACAAACATTATTGTTTAATTTACTTTTAACTTCTATAGGAATCACTAATTGCGCTCGATAATTACCACTATATTTCCTTGCAATAGACAAACTATAGGGTGGTTTTATTAAACTATATTCATCTCCAAACATTGCGTACTCAGTATTTTGACTAAAATCATAAATTTTAGAAAATAATGTTAATTCCTCATTTAAACCTTTAGTAATAAACCAACAAAAACTTACTCTTTGCATTGCTAAAAAATCTGGAAGAGCATTAATGTAATTCATACTTTGTGTCATAACTTTTGTTAATGGTGCACATAATTAAATTATATTCATATCTTTTTTTCATTCGAAATATCTAAAAAAAGATTAATAAACTAAAAATTAAGAAAATTTAAAATATTTTTTATTCTTTAGTTTATTAATAGTACAAGTAAAAATAATCAGATTATGCTTTTTTTAAATATGCGGCTAATCTAGATTTTGTTCGTGCTGTTTTGTTTTTATGAAAAATATTTTTTTTTGTTCCTTTATCCATCATACTGTAAATTAGTTTCAACGTTTCTCGCACTTTATTTTTGTCTTCTAAATTTTTAGAAATCATATAAACTTCTAAATTTTTAAAGAAAATCTTGATTAATGTTCGAACTGAAGTTTTATAATATTTATTTCGTAATCGATTTCGTTTATTATTATCAATACGTTTTTTTGCTGATTTGGTGTTCGCCATATTGTTAAAAATTTTAATAATTATTTACAAATTAATGTTTACTTTAATATAGTATATTTAAATAAAAAATTAAAGTTTTTAATAAAAAAAATTTTTCTCATAGTCTTAAGACTTGATAAGATAAAAAGTTTTAGGCAATATAATAATTAAAATTATTAAATTTACATTTCTATGGCAAAAAATAAAGGCACTCGAATTTTAGTTACATTAGAATGTACTGAATGTCGTTCAAACTTAAATAAACGTTCAGCTGGTGTTTCTCGATATAACACACAAAAGAATCGTCGTAACAATCCAGAACGATTAGAATTAAAAAAATATTGTCCAAATTGTAATCGGACAACACTACATAAAGAAATAAAATAATTATTATTATTAATATGGTTTCAAAAAAACAAAAAATCTCTCCAATTAGTTTAAATCAAAAAATTGATTATAAAGATATTGATCTTTTACGCTTATTTATAACAGAACAAGGTAAAATACTTCCACGTCGTGCAACAGGTGTCACTGTTCAACAACAACGAAAATTAGCAAAAGCAATAAAACGAGCTAGAATGTTATCATTATTTTCATTTGTTGCTTCAAATTCAATTTAAACTCTCTAGAGTTATTAAATAAATAATAACTCTAAATTTTATAAGTTAACTTACAAGGAGAAGGTGTGGGAAATTTTATTGATAAAACATTTACAGTAATTGCGGATATTTTATTAAAAGTCTTGCCTGCAAGTAAGCAAGAAAAACAAGCGTTTTCTTATTATCGAGCTGGTATGGCTGCTCAAGGAAAAGGTCGATATGCTGAAGCATTACAAAATTATTATGAAGCTCTTCAAGTTGAAGAAGATCCATATGATAGAAGTTATACTTTATATAATATTGGATTAATTTATGGTGATACAGGAAAATATACGCAAGCATTAGAATTTTATCATCAATCATTAGCTTTAAATTCGAATCTTCCGCAAGCTTTAAATAATATTGCAGTAATTTATCATTCTCAAGCTTTACGAGCTCAAACATTGAAAGACGATGAATATATTGAATTATCGAAAAAATTATTTGATAAAGCTGCTCAATATTGGATTCAAGCGTTAAAATTAGCTCCAGATAATTATCCAGGAGCTCGGAATTGGTTAAAAGTAACGGGACGATTATAGTAAATAAATTAACAAAATCATATTATAGTCGAGAATTTTCTAAAATTTGTTGTACAATATTAAATAATTATTAAATTTATTCGTCTTTAAAACTGGCAAGTAAAATTTTGAAAGTATATTTATTTAAAAATATTTTAATATGTTAAATCAAAATGGTAAAAACTAATTTAAATAAAGGTTACGTTAGTCAAATTATTGGTCCTGTATTAGATATTGAATTTCCAGATGGAACTTTACCTCCTATTTATAGTGCTATTAAAATTGAATTAGACGATGGTAGTTCAACAATTGTTGAAGTTCAACAATTATTAGGTGACAATAAAATTCGTGCTGTATCAATGCGTTCAACGGATGGTTTAAAACGAGGTGTTGAAGCAGTTGATTTAGGAGCACCAATTTGTGTTCCTGTTGGTACACCAACTTTAGGTCGAATTTTTAATGTAATTGGTGAACCAGTTGATGAGCAGGGTGACGTTAGTTATGATGAAACTTTACCAATTCATCGTGAAGCACCTGCATTTACAGAGTTAGAAACAAAACCATCAATTTTTGAAACAGGAATTAAAGTTGTTGATTTATTAGCACCATACCGTCGTGGTGGTAAAATTGGTTTATTTGGTGGTGCTGGTGTAGGTAAAACTGTTTTAATTATGGAATTAATTAACAATATTGCTAAAGCACATGGTGGTGTATCTGTATTTGGTGGTGTAGGTGAACGCACACGTGAAGGAAATGATTTATACGAAGAGATGAAAGAGTCTGGTGTAATTAATGAAAATAATTTCACTGAATCAAAAGTAGCTTTAGTATATGGCCAAATGAATGAACCTCCTGGAGCACGAATGCGTGTCGGTTTAACAGCTTTGACTATGGCTGAATATTTCCGTGATGTTAATAAACAAGATGTATTATTGTTTATTGATAATATTTTCCGGTTCACACAAGCTGGATCAGAAGTATCTGCTTTATTAGGTCGTATGCCATCAGCTGTGGGCTATCAACCAACATTAGCAACAGAAATGGGTGCTTTACAAGAACGTATTACTTCAACTACACAAGGTTCAATTACATCTATTCAAGCAGTTTATGTACCTGCTGATGATTTAACAGATCCAGCCCCAGCAACTACATTTGCACATTTAGATGCTACAACAGTATTATCTCGTAATTTAGCTGCTAAAGGTATTTATCCCGCTGTAGATCCTTTAGACTCAACATCAACAATGTTACAACCAGGAATTGTCAGTGAGATTCATTATGAAATTGCTGAATCTGTAAAAGAAACATTACAACGTTATAAGGAATTGCAAGATATTATTGCAATTTTAGGTATTGATGAATTATCTGAAGAAGACCGTTTAACAGTTGCTCGTGCAAGAAAAGTTGAACGATTCTTATCACAACCATTCTTCGTTGCAGAAATCTTTACTGGATCACCTGGAAAATATGTAAGTTTAGAAGAAACAATTAAAGGTTTTACAATGGTTTTAGGTGGTGAATTAGATGATTTACCAGAACAGTCATTCTACCTAGTAGGTAATATTGATGAAGCAATTGCAAAAGCAGAAACTCTAAAATAAGGAGTCACAATTATGGTTATGAACATTCGCGTTCTTACCCCTGATAGAGTCATTTGTTCAACAACAGCAGATGAAGTAGTTTTACCAGGTTTAACTGGTCAAATTGGGGTGTTAGATGGTCATGCAGCATTAATTACAGCTTTAGACACAGGTTTATTACGTATAAAGTTAAATGAAAAATGGACTCCAATTATTTTATGTGGGGGTTTGGCTGAAATTGATCGTAATCGAGTAACGGTTTTAGTAAATGATGTCGAAGAATTAATTGAGGTTGAATTAAGTGATGCTACTCAAGAATTAGAAAAGGCAACTGTTGCAGTTGAAGAAGCTGAAACAAGTAAAGCACGTCTTGATGCTTCAGTTGAATTAAAGAAAGCAACTGCAAGATTAGAAGCACTTAATTATTTATCATAACTAAATTTATTCTTTTCATTTTGAAGACTTTACTTTAGGAATCTAAGAGTTCAAAACTTTACTAAACAAGTTTTGAACTCAATTTATAATTATAAATTTCTCGACTAGTACGAATAAATTTTTTCTATGATAACTAATTCGAACTTTAATTTTACAACTAATTCTATTTTAACATTAGAATTACCTTTTTCAGAACATCTTGAAGAATTACGGCAACGTATTTTTCTTGTATTTGGAACAATTTTATTATTAACTTGTTTCTCGTTTGTTGAAGTAAAAAGTATAGTCAAAATTTTAGAACTACCGATTAATAATGTAAAATTTTTTCAAGTTGCACCTGGAGAATATTTTATTTCAACAATTAAAATATCTTTTTATACCGGCGTGTTATTTTCAAGTCCATTTATAATTAGTCAACTAATTTTATTTTTATTACCTGGATTAACAAAAAAAGAAACAAAAATTGTTTTACCATTATTAATAAGTTCGTTAATTTTATTCGGATTTGGTTTAATTTTTTCCTACTATACTTTAATTCCAGCGGCTTTAAATTTTTTTTTAGATTATAGCGAAGAAGTTCTTGAACCGTTTTGGTCCTTTGATCAATATTTTGAATTTATTCTCGTTTTATTTTATAGTACTGGATTAGCTTTCCAAATTCCCATTCTTCAAATTTTATTAGGGTTATTAAATATTATATCACCAAAACAAATGTTAGATGCATGGCGATATGTAATTTTACTTTCAACTGTACTTGGTGCAATTTTAACACCCTCAACCGATCCTTTAACACAGTTATTGTTGTCTATTGCAATATTATTATTGTATTTTTCAGGATTAGGTATCTTGTTTTTAATAAAAAATTAATTTATATAACAATCTATACTTAACAAGTATTTACATTATGGCAAATAACAAGTTTTTTAAAAGTCTTTTACTTGCTTTGACAATTGGTGTAAGTGTGTTTGGTTTGTATATTCCAAATTCCTTAGCATATCCAGTTTTTGCCCAACAAAATTATTCAAACCCTCGTGCAGCAAATGGTAAATTAGCATGTGCCAATTGTCATTTAAATCAAAAAGCCATTGAAATCGAAGCTCCACAATCTGTTCTTCCAAATTCAGTTTTTGAAGTAGAAATTAAAGTACCATATGATACGACTAAACAACAAATTGGTGCAAATGGTAAAAAAGCAGATTTAAATGTTGGTGGAATTTTAATCTTACCAAAAGGATTTAAGTTAGCTGCAAAAAATCAAATTTCACAGGAAATCAAAACAAAAAATAAAGGTGTTTTTATTTCTCCTTATAGTACTGAGTTTGATAATATTTTTGTAGTTGGACCAATTGCTGGTAAAACACATCAAGAATTACTTTTCCCAGTGGTAGCACCAGATCCCGAGAAAGATTCTGATATAAAATATTTATCATACCCATTTTATGCTGGAGGAAATCGTGGGCGTGGACAAGTTTATCCAACCGGTGAGAAAAGTAATGTAAACGTATTTGGAGCTAACCAAGCTGGTCAAATTACTGAAATTACAACAACCGAGAAAGGTGACTCAACAGTTGTGATTATTAACTCAGCTGGTGCACAAACATCACAAGTTATCCCAGCCGGATTAACTTTAAATGTTAAAGTGGGTGATATTATTCAAATAGATCAAGCATTAAACGTAGATCCAAATGCTGGTGGATTTGGACAAGAAGAATCTGAGATTGTATTACAAGATCCTTTACGAATTATTGGGTATCTAATTTTCTGTTTCTGTGCTTTAATGACCCAAATCTTATTAGTTTTAAAGAAAAAACAATTTGAAAAAGTACAAGCAGCTGAATTAAATTTCTAACTAGACTTTTTAAAAAGTTGAAATGACTAAACTATAAGTCATTTCAACTTTTAAATTCAATTAAAAATTAGTATAATTCATCTTCTTGGTGTACTAAAATTGTACAATCTGATTTTGGATATGCAATACATGTTAATACGAAACCAGACTCGACTTGATCATCATCTAAGAAAGTTTGTTCTGATTGATCAATTTCACCAGCCGTTACTTTTCCAGCACATGTTGAACAAGCACCAGCTCGACATGAATAGGGTAATTCAATTCCTTGTTCTTCTGCTGCATCTAAAACAAATACATCATCATTACAATCAATTGTTGTATCAATATCATGTTCTTCACTTAATAATGTCACTTTATAAGTAACCATATAACTCCTTATGTTCAATAAATATAAAGTAAACTTTTAATAATATTTATAGTAATACTTTACTAATTTATATTATACTACGGAAATTTCTTACAAATCAATCTTTTTTAATTAATTTTATTTAATTTTAAAACACATTTAGTTAAATGCTTGTTTTAAACGGCTTGCTTTTCCTTTTAATGAACGTAAGTAATATAATTTTGATCTTCGTACTTTTGATGATCGTAAAACAGTAATCGACTCAACTTTAGGAGAGTGAATTAAAAAAATTCGTTCTACACCAATTCCTTGTAGAGTTTTACGAACTGTAATTGTGGTATTAACTGAACTATTTTTTTTTGCAATAATTGTTCCTTCATAAAATTGAGTTCGTTCTTTATTTCCTTCAATAATTTTAATACCTAGTTTAACATTATCACCGATTTTTAGAACTGGTAAATTATTTTTTAAAAATTCTTTTTCGACATTAGTAATTATTTGCTGAATATTTAACTTAGACATAATTTATAAGTAGTAAATGTAATTTGTTTTTTATTATTAATTTTACAATTAGATTAAAAAAAAAACAATATTAAAATAGTGAGAATGCATTCGACTGGGTTCGAACCAGTGATGTTCCAGAGGAAAACGGATTATGAGTCCGGTGCCTTCAACCACTCGGCCACGAATGCAATTGTGGAGCTGATGGGACTTGAACCCATGTCCATTTAAACTTTTTAAAATACTTACTCACAGGCATAGTTACGTAGAACAGAGTGTAAATATCATTTAATCAAAACTATTATTGGTTTGTTTCAATAATAGTGAATAATTGGTAAAAATTTGATTTAAACTGCAAATTGTAATAAATTTACGTTCTTTTTTTGAATATTAAAACCTAAAAAGGTAACTAACGATAAAAAATGAGTTTTAGCATTTATATTTAAAAATGTATGTTTTTGCGAAGAATACAAGCTTCGACCTGATTCATATCCTAAATTATTTTTAAATGTCGAAACCAAAACAGCCCCAATTTTTATTTATAAAATAAGCATGAAGGGAATCGAACCCTTGACATTCAGAATCGGAATCTGATGCTCTATCCACTGAGCTACATGCTTATATTATAAAAAAATTTTTTATTTTGTAAATAAATTATTTCAAAAAGTAATTTTTTAATTACTTTTTGAACTTTTTTTCAATTTAATAATAAATTTTACCACCACCCCATTTTTCAGTTACAATTTTTGGTTGTAACAAAATATGACCAGCAATTGCATATAGATCATCATCTGTTACTGATCGCATACGTGGATAAAGATCTGCACTTTTAATACTTGGATGAACTTCTGCAATTGAATCTAAACCATCATATGTTGTAGGATTTTTTAAATAATCAATTAAACTCTCAATATTATCACGTCTTGGCGTTGCTAAACTTAATGCTTCAGGATCTAAACCAACATTCGGATTTGTTTTTGTAATACCACCTACATGACAAGCACCACATGTTGCATTAAATAAACGCTTCCCACGTTTAACTTGTTCTGGTGTTAATACAATAGTTTTTCCAGATCCATTTTCCACTACTGTTCTTGTTGCTTCATCTAAATCAATTGCTGAAGCTGTTGTTACAAAAAAACTAAAAATTGATAAAATTGTTATCGAAAAAATTTGTGAATATTTTTTAAACATAATTTAAATAAATTATTTACGAACTTGAAACCAAGATTTTTTAAGACTAATAAATTAATTTTTTTTTTTACTTTTAAACTTTGCCATATTAGCAATTAAACCTCGAAGTCTAATATTTTCCCATCCAGCAACTAAAACAGTTAAAATAATTAAGACTTGACTAAATAAAAGAATTGGGTCTAATCGCCATCCATGAACCATTAAAATACAACTATATAAAAAACCAATTGTGGCAAAAAAAATATCTTCATCCCGAGCAACTTCAGGTTTAATATTTCGAAGAAAATATAAAATTAATACACCAATACTTACAATAATACCTAAAAAAATATTTGGACCAAAACTAATATTTATCATAAGATATGAATTTATAACTTATTATATATTATATCTTAACCTAGACTTAACTAAAATAACTATTTTCAAAAGTTAAGCTCGTGTAACTCGATCTGATTTACTAATAATAATTAAAGCAATACTAATACCAAGTACAACAATTCCGCCTGCAACTAAACTAGACATAAAATTTCCTAATGAAGGTGTCATTTATAAAATTCCTTTTATTGTGAGAATAATAAAGTTAAAAATAGTAATATTAATTACAATAGATATTGTATCAATTTTTAAAAAAAAATAGAACTAAATTAAATAAAAAAATATTAAACTATTACTTTAATTTTTTGAAAAGTTTCGTCTACAAGATATTCACTTTCAGAATTATAAATATACTATGTATATAAACGTAGCATATAAAGTTTACTAAATTTTAAAAAATACTTTATGCTGTTACTTTACAGTCCTGACATGTTAAGTTATAATTAAAATTTATAAAACTTTATACTTAATTAAATATTAACCAATTATTTAATTTTTGTCAACTTATTAAAAAATTAAAAAATTTACTTGTTATTTTCTTCTAACTATTATATAATATATTTTAAGCCCGGATAGCTCAGTTGGTAGAGCAGTGGATTGAAGATCCTCGTGTCACCAGTTCGAATCTGGTTCTGGGCATTTTAATTTTAATTTTTTTATTATATGTTGAATTCTGTAAACTTTGTATAATTTTGTTGAAATTCTAATTGAATTGTTCCGATAGGCCCATTTCTTTGTTTTGCAATAATAACATCAGTTATAGAAGATTTCATTTTTTTAGTCATATTATTAACTTTAGAACGTGATAACATTAGAACAAGATCAGCATCTTGTTCAATCGATCCACTTTCACGTAGATCAGATAGAATTGGTTTTTGATCTATTCTATTGTCAACATTACGACTTAATTGTGACAAAGCAATAATGGGAATGTTAAATTCTTTTGATAAATTTTTCAATGATCTTGTAATATATGATAATTCCTGAACACGGTTTTCAGTTTTAGAATTTGAAGTTTCCATTAATTGAAGGTAATCAATAATAACAACACCAATGTCCGTTTGTTTTAACAAAATTGCTTTGAGTTTTAATCGTAAATCTTGAATTGATAAGCTGGTAGTTTCATCAATAAAAAATGGTAATTTAGCAATAATTTTTATTATTTTGGTTAACTTTATCCAATCATTTTGATTTAGTTGTCCATTTTTTAATTTTAATTGAGGAATTGTTGTTTCTGCTGATAATATTCGATACATAATCTGCTCTTTTGACATTTCTAAACTAAAAAAAATAACGGGAAGACCGGAATTTTGTATAATATTTAGGGCAAATGTCAGACTTAAAGCAGTTTTTCCAACTGATGGTCGACCTGCGAGAATTATTAAATCTGATTTTTGAAAACCTTGTAGAAATTGATCTAGACTTGGAAAACCAGATGATAATCCTGGTAATTTTGGATTTAAAAACTTTTCCTTCAATCCTGCAAACATAGTATTTAATAATTCAGCACTGCTTATAATTGGTTGAGTATCAAGTTTAGTAATTAAATCTGAAATTTCAATTTCAAGCTCTAGTAAAAGTTTTTCTAATGAAATATTCGTAATATAGCCTGAATTACTAATTTGATATCCCAATTTAATAAGGGATCGACGAAAGAATTTCTCTTTAACAAGTCTGATATAATCATCTAAGTAAATTATATTTGAAGATTGATTTGTCAATTCAATTAAAACTTTAATCCCTCCAATCTTTTTTAATAAATTATTTTCTTGTAAAAAAATTGTTAAAGATAAGATATCAATAAATACTTTATTTTTGTACATAAACCTCAATATTTTATAAATTTGTTGATGATTTATAAAATAAAACGCTTCAACGGGTAATAATTGGATTGTGAACTTCATTGCTTCTGAATTTAAAATTAAACAATTTAAAATCATTTGTTCAGCTAAAAAATTGTGAGGTAAATTCTTTTTAATCAATTTTTGGTTTGGTTTCATTTTAAAAGTTTTTTTCAAAATAATTTAAATAATGTTTAAGATCTTGTAATTTTATTCTATTAAAATTATAATAACTTGCAAGCGTCCTTAGTTCAGTTGGTAGAACGCTAGTCTCCAAAATTAGATGCCGAGGGTTCAAGTCCTTCAGGACGCGTTTCTCTTTTAGTAGAGGTTAAATTATTTTAATAGAATTTAAACCATTAGAAATTTTATTTTAATAAAATTGAAATAGAAATTTTTAATTACTTTTGATTAAATTACATAACTAAATTCTTATGGCTAAGAAAATTACTGCATTAATTAAACTTGCTTTACCAGCGGCTAAAGCAACACCAGCACCACCAGTCGGACCTGCATTAGGTCAACATGGTGTTAATATTGCGGCATTTTGTAAAGACTATAATGCTCGGACCAATGATAAATCAGGATTAGTTATTCCTGTCGAAATTTCAGTTTATGAAGATAGAAGTTATACTTTTATTCTTAAAACACCTCCGGCATCTGTATTATTAGTTAACGCGGCAAAAATTAAAAAGGGTTCTTCAACACCAAATAAAGTGAGTGTTGGCTCAATTAACAAAACTCAACTAAAAGAAATTGCTAATATAAAACTGCCAGATTTAAATACTACAAAACTTATTAGTGCTATGAAAATTGTTGAAGGGACTGCTCGAAACATGGGCATCTCCATTGTAGATTAACTGAACATGAACTAACTTTTAATGGAGAAATTTATGCGAAAACTATCACTACGCCAAACTAAAAATGTTGAAATAACAAAAAATAAAGTTTACACAAATTTAGAGGAAGCAATTCAAGTTTTAAAAAAAACAGCAACAACTAAATTTATTGAAAGTGTTGAATTACATGCAAATTTAAACATTGATCCAAAATATGCAGATCAACAATTACGAACAACTGTAACATTACCTTATGGAATTGGAAAAGAATTAACAATTGCTGTTTTAACCAATGAGGAAAATTTTGATGAAGCAAAAACAGCAGGAGCAGATCTTATTGGAAATGAAGAATTAATTGAAAATATAACTAAAGGAAATATTGAATTTGATTTATTAGTTACGACACCAAATATGATGCCTAAATTAGCGAAATTAGGTCGAGTATTAGGTCCCAAAGGGTTAATGCCTTCACCAAAATCCGGTACTGTTAGTTCTACTTTACATGAAACTATTACAGAATTTAAAAAAGGAAAATTTGAGTATAAAGCGGATAAAACAGGTATTGTACATGTCAATTTTGGTAAGTCAGATTTTGCTGAAAACCAATTAATTGAAAATTTACAAGCTTTATATAATTCAATTGAAAAAAATCGCCCATCTGGTGTTAAAGGTAAATATTTTAAAAGTTTATTTATTTGTACAACAATGGGACCTTCCATTAAATTAGATTTAAACAGTTTTGATTAAATCAACAATTATTATATATTATAGAAAAAATTTATTATGTCAGAAAAAATCAATCAGATCATTGAAGAGTTAAAAACATTAACATTATTAGAAGCGTCAGAATTAGTAACAGCAATTGAAGAAACATTTGGGGTTGATGCTTCGGCAGCAGCTGGTGGATCTGTAGTGATGACAGCAGCTGGTCCAGCTGAAGAAGTTGAAGAAAAAACAGAATTTGATATTAGTCTAGATGAAGTTCCTGCGGATAAGAAAATTGCAGTGTTGAAAGTTGTTCGAGGAATTACTGGTTTAGGTTTAAAAGAAGCTAAAGAATTAGTTGAATCTGCTCCAAAAATTATTCAAGAAAGTATTGCAAAAGAAACAGCAGAAGATGCTAAAAAACAAATTGAAGATGCTGGTGGTAAAGTATCATTAAAATAAAAAGAAAAATATCAATTAGACTAAATCAATAACTTTAAATTTGGTTTAATTGACATTTTTATTATTCATATGTTATATTTTTTAATAAGTTTTATAATATTAATAAATATCTTAGCTAACGCGGAGTAGAGCAGCCTGGTAGCTCGTTGGGCTCATAACCCGAAGGTCAATGGTTCAAATCCATTCTCCGCTAGAAAATATAATAATAATTTAATAAAAAAAGTTTTTCTGCTAAAATATTATACTGAACATTAAATATTTATTAAGTTTTTAAAATGACATTAAATTTACAAACGCCTTTTCCTACTTTTGGTGGTAGTACTGGAGGTTGGTTACGTTCAGCTGAAGTTGAAGAAAAATACGCTATTACTTGGACAAGTGCAAAAGAACAAATTTTTGAAATGCCTACAGGTGGTGCTGCTATTATGCGCAATGGAGAAAATTTATTATATTTAGCTCGTAAAGAGCAATGTTTAGCACTTGGAACACAATTACGAACGTTTAAAATTAATAATTATAAAATTTATCGAATTTTTCCGAGTGGTGAGGTTCAATATTTACATCCAAAAGATGGAGTTTTCCCTGAAAAAGTTAATCCAGGTCGAATTTCTGTTGGTAGCCGTGATTTTTCTATTGGAAAAAACCCTAATCCAGCTTCAATTAAATTTAGTGGAATAGCAACATATGATACTTAATTAGTATTATTTTAAGATTAGTTATTATAACTAATCTTTTTGGCGAGATGGCAGAGTTGGTCGATTGCGTCTGATTTGAAATCAGATGAATCTTTACAGGTTCCGTGGGTTCGAATCCCACTCTCGCCTTAATAAGAAAATTAAAAACAAATTAAAATTGCTTAACTGTGTTTAATATTGTAAAAATTTGTTTATGAGTAAAGTATACGATTGGTTTGAAGAACGTTTAGAGGTTCAAGCCATTGCTGATGATATTTCTAGTAAATATGTTCCACCTCATGTTAATATTTTTTATTGTTTTGGTGGTCTTGTTCTTACTTGTTTTTTAATTCAAGTTGCAACTGGGTTTGCAATGACATTTTATTATCGTCCTAGTGTTGTTGATGCGTTTGCTTCTGTTGAATATATTATGACAAGTGTTAATTTTGGGTGGTTAATTCGTTCACTTCACCGTTGGTCAGCTAGTATGATGGTTTTAATGTTAGTATTACATGTTTTCCGTGTTTATTTAACAGGAGGATTTAAAAAACCTCGTGAATTAACATGGGTAACAGGTGTAATTTTATCTGTTGTTACTGTTTCTTTTGGTGTAACGGGTTATTCTTTACCATGGGATCAAGTTGGATTCTGGGCTTGTAAAATTGTAACAGGTGTACCCGCAGCCGTACCAATTGTTGGACCACCATTAGTTTTAATTTTACGTGGTGGAGAAAGTGTTGGTCAAGCAACGTTAACGCGATTTTATAGTGCTCATACGTTTGTCTTACCAGTTGCCGCTGCAGTCTTAATGTTAACGCATTTCTTAATGATTCGTAAACAAGGTATTTCAGGACCATTATAATAAAAATAAAAATAAAAATAAATTTAGTATGTCAGTAATAAAAAAACCGGATTTAACTGATCCAAAATTAAGAGCTAAATTAGCGAAAGGAATGGGCCATAATTATTATGGAGAACCAGCTTGGCCAAATGATATTTTATATATTTTCCCATTAACAATGTTAGGAATGTTAATGTGTTGTGTAGGTTTAGCAACATTAGCTCCAACACAAATGGGTGAACCAGCAGATCCATTTAATACACCGTTAGAAATTTTACCGGAATGGTATTTTTTCCCAACATTTAATTTATTACGTGTATTACCAAATAAGTTATTAGGAGTATTAGCAATGGCTTCTGTTCCAATTGGTTTAGTAACTGTTCCATTTATTGAAAATGTAAATAAATTCCAAAATCCATTCCGTCGACCTTTAGCTAGTCTTACATTTATTTTAGGATTTGTTTTTGCTGTTTGGTTTGGAATTGGAGCATGTTTACCGATTGATAAAGCTGTTTCATTAGGCTTTTGGTAAAAATTTCAAAAAATTTATTAAACAATCAAATTTGATTGTTTAATAAATTTATTTGAAAAGCGATTCCTAAATAAATAAAAATTCCAATGAAGGTTAAAATATTTAAAAAACGTTGAGCTGAACGTGGGGAACCTAATAAGTTACTTTTATTTGCAAAACTTGCCAGTCCAACATTTTCTTGAGGAATGCGTAAAAAAATAATAATAATTAAAAAAATACTTATACAAATCCCAAAAGTTTTCAACATAGATTTATTTTAATTAATAAAATTTATTCAGATTATTCTTCCATTTCAAATACTTCCTTAAAGATTTTACCCACTTTATCACCCGAATCAATTGATTCTAATGGATCTTTACGTAAACGATGACGTAAACATAAAGTAATAATGGCTTGAATGTCTTCAATAGTTACTCTATTCCGTCCATTGTATGCAGCATGTGCTTTAGCTGCTCGATTTGTTACAATATCGCCCCGTAAACCATCTACATCCAATTGACTACAAACTTCTGAAATTTTAATTCGTAAATCATAATCCATTTCAACTTTTGGCAATAAATTTTGAGCTGCAATAATTTTATCACGCAATTTTTGTTGTTCATTTTCGTAATTTTCAATCCAAATCATTGGTGTTTGATCAAAGGATGTTCGTTCTTCGACAACTTTAACTCGTAAAACTGGATCTTTAACAGTACGAATCTCAGCATGCATTCCAAAACGGTCTAATAATTGCGGACGTAATTCACCTTCTTCAGGATTTCCTGAACCAACTAACACAAATCGGGCTGGGTGTCGAATTGAAATTCCTTCACGTTCAACCGTATTCCAACCGGAAGCTGCAGAATCTAATAAGATATCAACTAAATGATCATCAAGTAAATTTACTTCATCAACGTATAGTAATCCGCGATTTGCTTTAGCTAATAAACCAGGTTCAAATGCTTTTATCCCTTCAGTTAATGCTTTTTCAATATCAATTGTTCCACAAACACGATCTTCTGTTGCCCCTAATGGTAAATCAACCATTGGAATTTTAATAAGTTCAGTTTCTAAAGTTTCATTATTTTGAACTGCAATTTTTACTTCATTTCCCATTAACTCTAAATCAGATTTATGAGAATTAAAAGGATCATCTTTTACAACTTCAATTTCAGGAAGTAGATCAGCAATTGCACGAATTGTTGTGGATTTTCCAGTACCCCGGTCACCCATAATCATAACTCCACCAATTTTAGGGTCAATGACATTTAATTGTAATGCAAGTTTCATTTCTTCTTGACCAACAATTGCTGTAAAGGGAAAAACTGGTGTATTAAATTTTTTTAAATTATTTGTTACCATATTATTAAATTGAGTATTAAAATATAAAATTTTTTAATTATTAAAAATTGTTTTCAATTAAAATTTTATTTATATAATGTTATTCCTAATTGAATAGCTAAAACTGCTGCTAATAATGCAATACATAATGCGGTATAAACTTGTGAATCTAACACCATTTGGCACTCCTAAATTTTATATTTAAACTAGTGTAATTCTAAAAAACTTAATATATTATAAAATAGTTTTCTAAGATCGATGTTTATAATTATAAACTAAATTAGTAAAAATTTTAAATTTTAATCACGGTGAAATTTTTAATTACCAACTTGATTTAGTCACACCTGGTAATAAACATTGGTGCGCCATTTCTCTAAAAACATGCCGTGAAACTCCAAAATCTCGAAAGACGCCACGAGGTCGACCTGTTTTCCAACATCGATTCCGGATACGAGTTTTAGCACTATTACGAGGAAGTCTTTGAATTTTTGAATGGAACTCTAATTTTTTAGCAAAATCTTGTTCATTTTGGTAATCTAGTAGTAATGCTGTTCTCTTTATTGCATATTTTTTCTCTAAGCGAATACGTTTTTTTTCTCGCTCAATCATACTTTTTTTTGCCATAAAAAATTTAAGATAATTAATTTTGTAAAATAAATAAAAAGTTTAAGAACTCTATTTAATTGTTTTTATTTTACTGTACTTTAAAGATTTAGACAAGTCGAGTTTTATAAAATATTTATCAATTATTAAAATTAATTAATTTTTGTAATCTTTGCTTATAATAATATAATACAATAGCTAACTTTTCTTTAGTTTAGTTGTAAGAAAGTCAAAACCCATTATTTATATTGAGGAATATATTACTATGGCATTACCATGGTATCGTGTTCACACTGTTGTTTTAAATGATCCTGGAAGATTAATTGCAGTACATTTAATGCATACAGCTTTAGTTGCCGGTTGGGCTGGCTCAATGGCATTATATGAATTAGCAGTTTTTGATCCATCAGACCCTGTTTTAAATCCAATGTGGCGTCAAGGCATGTTTGTTATGCCATTTATGACTCGTTTAGGTATTACAGATTCTTGGGGTGGTTGGAGTATCACTGGAGAAAGTGTTTCTAACCCAGGTATCTGGAGTTTTGAGGGTGTTGCATTATCACACATTGTTTTATCAGGTTTATGTTTCTTAGCTGCAATTTGGCATTGGGTATATTGGGATTTAGAATTATTTCGTGATCCAAGAACTGGAGAACCTGCTTTAGATTTACCTAAAATTTTTGGTATTCATTTATTTTTATCAGGCTTAGCATGTTTTGGTTTTGGAGCATTTCATGTAACTGGACTATTTGGACCTGGTATTTGGGTTTCAGATGCATATGGTATTACAGGTAAAGTTCAACCAGTTGCACCAGCTTGGGGCGCTGATGGTTTTAATCCTTTTAACCCTGGGGGTATTGCTGCACATCATATTGCAGCTGGTATTTTCGGGATTTTTGCCGGGATTTTCCATTTAACTGTACGTCCTCCACAACGATTATATCGTGGTTTACGAATGGGTAATATTGAAACAGTATTATCTAGTAGTATTGCAGCAGTTTTCTTTGCTGCGTTTGTAACTTCAGGAACAATGTGGTATGGAGCAGCAGCAACACCAATTGAATTATTTGGCCCAACACGTTATCAATGGGACAGTGGATATTTCCAACAAGAAATTGAACGTCAAGTTGAAGCTTCAGTAAGTGAAGGATTATCAGAAAGTCAAGCTTGGTCACGAATTCCAGATAAATTAGCTTTCTATGATTATATTGGAAATAATCCAGCAAAAGGTGGTTTATTCCGTGCTGGTCCAATGGATAAAGGAGATGGAATTGCTGAAGCATGGTTAGGCCATCCAATTTTCCGTGATAAGGAAGGTCGTGAATTAACAGTTCGCCGTATGCCAGCATTTTTCGAAACATTCCCAGTTATCTTAGTTGATAAAGATGGTATTATTCGTGCGGATATTCCGTTCCGTCGTGCTGAATCAAAATACAGTATTGAACAAGTAGGTGTAACAGTTGATTTCTATGGTGGTAAATTAAATGGTCAAACCTTTAAAGATGCACCAACAGTTAAGAAATTTGCCCGTAAAGCACAATTAGGCGAAGTTTTTGAATTTGATAGAACAAGTTTAGAATCTGATGGTGTATTTAGAAGTAGTCCACGGGGTTGGTATACTTTCGGTCATGCGACTTTTGCCTTATTATTCTTCTTTGGACATTTATGGCATGGTGGTCGAACAATTTTCCGTGATGTATTCACAGGTATTGGGGCAGAAGTGACAGAACAAGTCGAATTTGGTGCATTCCAAAAACTTGGTGACAAATCAACGAAAAAACAAGGTGCTGTATAAAGTATAGCCGAGTTTTTAAATTTATTTATATTTAAATAGGATCAAATAATGGAAGCTTTAGTTTATACATTTTTACTTATTGGCACGTTAATGGTAATCTTTTTTGCCGTATTTTTTAGAGAAACACCTCGTATTATCAGAAAATAAAACCAATTTCTTTGGTTTTATTTTCTAATCTTCATGTTCTTCAAACGGATCGCGTAAATTTTTCGATGTTGGTCCAAAAGCTGTATAAATTGAATATGCAGTAATTCCTAAAAGTAAACTTGAGACAAAAATTACAATAATAGTTGCTGTTTCCATGCCATATAATATTATTATTAACAATATAGTATTATATAGCATCTCTTATAAAAATTTATTTATTAAAAATATAAAATATTTTTATGGCATTACGAACAAGATTAGGTGAAATTTTACGCCCATTAAATGCTGAGTATGGTAAGGTTGCACCCGGTTGGGGAACTACTCCAATTATGGGTATAGTAATGGTTGCGTTTTTAGTATTTTTATTAATTATTTTACAAATTTATAATTCGTCATTAATTATTGAAAATGTTGACGTAGATTGGGCAAATGGTATTGTATAATACTAATTAATTAATTTAAAAGGTCATTTTGATCTTTTAAATTAGAAAATTTATATAATTTAAATATATATATATATGGATATTATCAGTTTAGGTTGGGCCGGTTTAATGACAATGTTTACGTTTTCATTAGCGTTAACAGTTTGGGCTCGAAATGGTTTCTAATTATTTAAACTTTTTATAATTTTTAAAATTCAAAGTCTTATGGAATTAATTCGACAAATCTTTCCGTATGCAAGTCCAGAAATTGTAAGTACTGCAGTTATCTGTTTTTCAATGACTTTATTTGGACTTTCTTTAGGATTTGCTTTGTTAAAAGTACAAGGTGAATAAAGCACTATTTAATAATAATATAACAAATATTATTATTAAATATATTTATTTTTCTTAATATTAAATTTATAAATATTCAAAACGATTCTAAAATGAAGCTTGGTAAAAATATTTTTAAAACGGGACTGACGAGACTCGAACTCGCAACTTCCGCCGTGACAGGGCGGTACTCTAACCAATTGAGCTACAATCCCCAATTAAGATTTAATAATAATTTAAATTAAATTAAATAAATCTGTCAAGTATTAAATTTTTTAATGCAGGAGAAACAGGGATTCGAACCCTGGGTACATGATAAATTGTACGATAGATTAGCAATCTATTGCTTTCGACCACTCAGCCATTTCTCCTAAACTAATTAACTGAATCTTTTAATTTCCCACTTTTTACTTTATAATAAGAATAGATGGCTCTGGTGGGATTTGAACCTACGACCTTGGGCTTATGAGTCCCCTGCTCTAACCACTGAGCTACAGAGCCTTAATCTATTTCATTAATAACAATGATATCATAAAAAAAAACTAATAACACCCCTAATTTAATTTTAAAAATTTATAAAATTTAATTAATTAGTATTATAATAATAAAAAATTAGTTATTAATTATATTTTATGAACGATTTTTGGACAAATATTTCAAGATACCCACGATTTTTTATCAGTAGTTTAGTTGGATTAATTTTGATCATCTTAACCCCATTTAAAAATTTATTTAAAATTCCAAAACTACGTATTTTTTTAATTCTTGGTTCTTTCATTTTATTATTATTATTATATTTAATTATTCAGTCTATGAGTGGAGTTTAGAAATTATTTCTTATTTGACTGGGCCGGGTTGGATTCGAACCAACGTAGCATAACGCAACGGATTTACAATCCGCCTCCTTTAACCACTCGGACACCGACCCCATACTTGTTAAAGATATATTAACATAAATAGAAAGAAAACTCAATAATTAGAATTATTTTTTAATTCTAATCGTGTCTTAAAAATAAAATTATCAAAAATATATGTTATAATTATAATACAGGGTAATTAACTCAGCGGTAGAGTGTCTGCCTTACAAGCAGAAGGTCACAGGTTCAAATCCTGTATTACCCACCGTCTCATATTGGGCCTATCGTCTAACGGATTAGGACACAAATCTTCTAAATTTGGAATGTAGGTTCGATTCCTACTGGGCCTATTAATATTAATCATACCGAGGACGCTATATCATTATTCATTAACTATTTATTTATATGCTAATATTCTGATATATTGATCAAGGAATTAAAGTAATTTCAATATTAATAGATATATTTATTTAATAATTTTTTATTTTTTTAAGTCGTTTATAAGATAAAATAATACAAATTTTTTTAAACTTTCTAAATATCTCGAACAAAATTTAAAATTTGACAACATATTAATAATCACTTATAAAAAAACTAAGTTTAAAGCTTTTGAAAAAATAAAGTGAGTAGCTGGTAATTTTTTTAAACAGTAAAATAAGTAACTGATTTTAACATAATAATGCGTATCATGTTTATAAATGTTTGATTCTAGACTGTTTGAGAAATTATTATGACTCAACCGCAACTGTTCAAAAACTAGAATTCCAACGACTGTATTAGCTGATTGGAGAACAAGCTCGAAATTTATACAAACACTTCGAGATGAATGTAAAAAAATAGAAAACTTCCAGGTTGTGAGCAACAAAACTTAGTTTTAACTAAGAAAGATTGTAAACTAATAGTTCTCTTATCTTTTAGAATCCTAGTCAAATTTAAAATAATAATTTCCACTATAAGTAATCTGTGCAAACGAGCTAGTACCTTTTTTTGTATTTAAGTCTCATAATTTCACAGGTGATACAGTTCTGTTCTTATTTTCTAACTGATGGAAAGAATTAAAAAAAGATAAAAAACAAGAAAAATTACTTTATTATGTGATTTATCTGTTAATTTAAATAAAAGGATTTTTACTAATATATTAGAGGAACATCCAGAATATGAATGTCGTGGACTAATAATGATTGATTCATATAGATCCTTTAAATATAATTCAGCAAGATTAATTAGTAGCTATATTGATAAAAAGGTAAACCTCCTAAGGGTTTCTTAATTGATACTCCACGTGATGACGAATCAAAATATTTACATGGAATATACGGAGTATTAGAAGAGATAAATAATGGTAGATTATTTGCAAGTTTTCATGGGAAAATAATAAAAACTCGAATACCAAGATGTGTTCCAATTACTATATTTTCTAATTCATTACCAATTTTAGAATCTTTAAGTAATGATAGATAATAAGTAAAAGCTATTTTGAAACCAGTTGATGAAAAAAATTGAATAGTATAATAAATTTAAAGCTTTAAATGAAATAGTATTTGTAGTTTAACTAATTTGTACTTAGTAAAATATAAATAGAAAATATTATTACCCCCAAGGGAATTCGAATCCCTGTCTGCTCCGTGAAAGGGAGCTGTCCTAGGCCTCTAGACGATGGGGGCAAAAGAATATAAGGAAATAGATTAAAAAATAATATTTACCAGTAAGCGGGCAACGCGATTCGAACGCGCGACATCAACCTTGGCAAGGTTGCGCTCTACCACTGAGCTATGCCCGCTGACGGATGAAAATTAATTTTTAAAACAGAGTTTAGTATAATTATATAGAAGTAAATTTAAAATGTCAAGCTTCTAAATTACTTAGAAATTATAGTTTATACTATAATTTCTAAATTGAAGATGAAATTCCATCTGCTGCAGCAATTAAAATAACAAGACTAATCCATGCTTGAAAAACCTTCGTGAAATTATCTTTCGAAGTTTCCCATTCACCTGGCGTAGCTAAAGCGACTGGAACTGTTATAACTAAACCTAATGAAATTAAAACGAATAAAGCTGTTAAAGCAGTTATCATAAACATTTTTAAAAAATTTTTATATAGATGATCAAATTAAAATATGTCCAAAATTAAAGATTACCTTTTTTTAAAGCTAATAAAACAATTACTGCTGGACCTGCTAACATAATAATACCTGTTGATAATAATTGCCCTATAATTTGCCAATTAATCATTTTTTAAATCCTTATTTATCAATTTTTAATAAAATGTTAAGTAATAAAATAACTAATAATGTTATTTATAATTTTACTTTAAAATTACTAAAGTAAAATATTATTTTCCTCTAATAATTCTTAATTAATAAGCCCTTTCATATTTTTCTAGTTTCATGGTAAAATAATAATAGTACCGAAAGGGTTACTAACTCAATGGTAGAGTACTCGGCTTTTAACCGAATAGTTCTGGGTTCGAGTCCCAGGTAACCCAATTTTTAGATTTTTATTAAGTGTTAAAAAAACCATTTGTAAGTCAGTATAAATTATTAATTTAGTACTAAAGAGAAAATTACTAATAGCTGGTGAAGGGATTTGAACCCCCAACCTACGGATTACAAATCCGTTGCTCTACCGTTGAGCTACACCAGCAATAAAAAAGTATAAATGAGAAACTCTTAATAACCATTATAGCAAATTCATATTTAATCGTCAACATGCATTATAAAATTAGTTCCTAGTAAGAAAACCATTTAGAAATCCTATAAAATTAAATTTATAGGATTTGTGAGTTTAAACCTCAAATTGATTACCACGTCGATATTGTAAAAAAGCTGCAACGAAAAGACCCAGTGCAGATACAGTAATCATACCTAATACAATTCCAGATAATAACGGTTCTACCATTTTTTAGATTTTAATTAAATTTGAATAATAAAACGTAAAGATCGTTTATATACTATTATATGCTTATTAAAGTTAATTATAATTTTTAAATTATCTAAATCCAATAGCTGCTTGCCACACAAATGCTAGTAATAAGAAAAAAACAGGAATCACTGGTAATACGTCTACAATTGGACTAAAAATAACATATGATTCTGGTAAACGAGATAATAATAAAGTGTCCATAATAAATATAGTTTAAAATTTTTATAAAAATAACAATATTAAATTTAATAATATTAATTTTACTATAAAAGTCTCGAAATTTTTGATTTATATTAATCTTTAATTATTATTGGTAATTTTCATATACAATTCATAATATTAAGTTGTAAATAAATAATTTTATAAAATAAAAATATGACAGCTACATTTTTACCCGCAATTTTAGTACCATTAGTTGGTTTAGTCTTCCCAGCTTTAAGTATGGCCCTATTCTTTATATATATTTCGATTGATGATATTAATTAATAATTTGTATTATTTCTAAGATTATTGTTATATAATACTTATTAAAAGTTGATAAGACGAGAGTAAAATTTTTTCTGAGGTTTACTCTTTCAATAATTAAATTAAAGGATTATTAAAATATGACCATTGCTATTGGACAAAACCAAGAACGTGGTTTATTTGATTTAATTGACGATTGGTTAAAAAAAGACCGTTTTGTATTCGTTGGTTGGTCAGGTTTATTATTATTCCCAACTGCTTACTTAGCAGCAGGTGGTTGGATGACAGGTACAACATTTGTAACATCATGGTATACTCATGGTTTAGCAAGTTCATATCTTGAAGGATGTAACTTTTTAACAGCGGCAGTTTCAACACCTGCAAATAGTATGGGTCACTCATTATTACTTTTATGGGGTCCAGAAGCTCAAGGAGATTTTACACGTTGGTGTCAAATTGGTGGTCTTTGGACATTTGTTGCATTACATGGTTCATTTGGTTTAATCGGATTCTGTTTACGTCAATTTGAAATTGCTCGCTTAGTTGGAATTCGTCCTTATAATGCAATTGCATTTTCTGGTCCGATTGCTGTATTTGTTTCAGTTTTCTTATTATATCCATTAGGACAAGCAAGTTGGTTCTTTGCACCTAGTTTTGGTGTAGCAGCAATCTTCCGATTCTTATTATTCTTACAAGGTTTCCATAACTGGACATTAAATCCATTCCATATGATGGGTGTTGCTGGTATCTTAGGTGGAGCTTTACTTTGTGCCATTCATGGTGCAACTGTAGAAAATACATTATTTGAAGATGGTGATGCAGCAAATACATTCCGTGCATTTACTCCAACACAATCAGAAGAAACATATTCAATGGTTACAGCAAATCGTTTCTGGTCACAAATTTTTGGTGTAGCATTTTCAAACAAACGTTGGTTACATTTCTTTATGTTATTCGTACCAGTAACTGGAATGTGGACAAGTGCAGTAGGGATTGTTGGGTTAGCTTTAAATTTACGTGCATATGATTTCGTATCACAAGAATTACGTGCAGCTGAAGATCCTGAGTTTGAAACATTCTATACAAAAAATATTTTATTAAACGAAGGTATTCGTGCATGGATGGCTGCTCAAGATCAACCGCATGAAAACTTTGTATTCCCTGAGGAGGTATTACCACGTGGAAACGCCCTTTAATAGTAGTATAGCAGGTCGCGATATTGAATCAACGGGGTTTGCTTGGTGGAGTGGAAACGCTCGTTTAATTAATGTTTCAGGTAAATTATTAGGTGCACACGTAGCACACGCTGGTTTAATGGTATTTTGGGCTGGTGCAATGATTTTATTTGAAGTTTCTCATTTTGTTCCAGAAAAACCTTTGTATGAACAAGGTTTTATTTGTATGCAACATTTAGCAACATTAGGCTATGGAATTGGTCCAGGTGGGGAAATTACTAATACTGTTCCCTATTTTGCTGTAGGTGTACTTCACTTAATTTCATCTGCTGTTTTAGGATTTGGTGGTATTTACCATTCATTATTAGGTCCAGATACATTAGAAGAATCATTCCCATTCTTTGGATATGATTGGCGTGATAAAAATAAAATGACGACAATTTTAGGCATTCATTTATGTCTTTTAGGTTGTGGTGCTTTCTTATTAGTTTTTAAAGCTATGTATTTAGGTGGTGTTTATGATACATGGGCACCAGGTGGTGGAGATGTTCGCTACATTACAACTCCAACTTTAAATCCAATTGTCATTTTTGGTTATGTATTCCGATCTCCATTCGGTGGAGATGGTTGGGTAGTTTCAGTAAACAATATGGAAGATGTGATTGGTGGTCATATTTGGGTAGGTGTTCTATGTATTACTGGTGGGATTTGGCATATTTTCACAAAACCATTCGCTTGGGCACGTCGTGCTTTTGTATGGTCAGGTGAAGCATATCTTTCTTACAGTTTAGCAGCAATTTCATTAATGGGCTGGACAGCCTCATTATATTCTTGGTATAATAATACAGCTTATCCAAGTGAATTATACGGTCCAACAGGTCCTGAAGCTTCACAATCTCAAGCTTTTACATTTTTAGTACGTGATCAACGTTTAGGTGCTAATGTTTCATCTGCTCAAGGTCCAACTGGTTTAGGTAAATACTTAATGCGTTCTCCAAGTGGAGAAATTATTTTTGGTGGTGAAACAATGCGATTCTGGGATTTACGTGCACCATGGGTTGAACCATTACGTGGTCCAAATGGATTAGATATCAATAAAATTAAAAATGATATTCAACCATGGCAAGAGCGTCGTGCGGCAGAATATATGACTCATGCTCCATTAGGCTCACTGAATTCAGTAGGTGGTGTAGCAACTGAGATTAACTCCGTTAACTATGTATCCCCACGTTCATGGTTATGTTGTTCACACTTCTTCTTAGCATTTTTCTTCTTAATTGGTCACTGGTGGCATTCAGGTCGAGCTCGTGCTGCGGCTGCTGGCTTTGAAAAAGGTATTAATCGTGCTAATGAACCGGTTTTATCAATGCGTCCTATTGATTAAGATAATTTGATCTAACTTATATCAGTTTTTTTAGTAATTTTGTACTAAAAAATGGTTTCCATTATCAAAATGGTCATTTTTTTAGTACAAAGTTATAAATTTATACAAAAATTGATAGTAAAACTTTTATAATTTTGCTTGTATTTTTTCAATTTTCTTTTTCATCACTCTGCCATATCTTGCGATATTGTCTAACCATGTACTTCTTATATAGAACAAGACAACGATAGTGCAAGAAAAACTTAAAAGTTGTTCTATAAAATATATATATATATTGTGTTTCAGGGCAATCGGGCAAAATCAGTTATTTTAATACACAAATTCTTGATTTATCAATGTTTAAAATCGATCTTATTGTTGTCCGCAGTACTGTATAAGTGCTGCCTTGACCCATTTTTTTTGAGTCAAAATCGGGCAAGCTTAACTTTCTATTAAATTTTTTTTAATTAAATGGCCTCTAAACTTGTACAAGTTTCAATTAAATTCTGATCTTTTCCCTCTACAATATAGTTAAAAAATTTTATCCCAGCGCATTGACTCTCTTCTTTTACTGTCTTTACTGTTTCTTTAATTACATTAGATATCGTCGTATCGTAAATTTCATCAAGGGGATCACACTCTTTCCAATTAATTTCGACAAAACTTTCTATTTTTTAGCTAATTTTACCACACCCAAACTCGTCTGGGGCAAAATTAGACAAATCAGAATCTGATTTGTCTGGAACTGAATTAGAATCTAACCTATACTCTCCAATAAATACATAATAAGCTTTTATTGTTATTTTTTTAATATCATCAACATCGAATTTATATTTCTTTTCTAACAACATAAAAATTGAATCTCCGGTTCATATTAATTATTAATCTGTAAAAAAGCTTGCATCAATCGCATCCGAGAAAATTTTCTCACTGCTAAAATCTGTCCTAACGTAATTTTTAATAGCATAGTTGATAACTTTATCGTACTTTTAACTAAAATTACACTTTGTAGACTTATTAGTTCACTAAGTTTTTAAAAACCTACACCTTTTACTGTATACGCTACCCCTTTATTAATTACGGTACCAATTAATTCACTCCTATTCATGATCAAACTCCTAATTATTTTTGGAGCCAAATAAGGAAAATATTGTGTATAATAAAAATTACCAAGTACATTTCCTCGTTCTTAAAATATACCATATAAAAATTTCGACGAAATGTCAATATTACTTTTACAAATTCTTTTTCTTATCATTTTAATTAAAAAATAGATTTAATTAAAATGATAAAATGAGTTATAGGTTAAAAATATAAACCTAGCATATCTGGGAAAAAACGATTAATTTCAATAATTAATCCAGCTGTAAAAGTCATCCAAATTGTTAAAAGAACTGGGGCAGTTGATAAATATTTTTGAAGATCTTCCATAAAAAAATAAATTTAAGAGATAAATAGTTTTATTATAATGATTGATTAACGTGGAGAAACTGTTACTTGATCTTTTGATGCGACTAGTTCACCACTGATTAATTCTTGCCAAGATGAAATTGGCCAAATATAACCAGTAGCCATAATTTTGAGAGCTAAAGGTACATTAATAATAATTTCACTTTCAGCTGGATTCTTTGTTGTACTCACTGCACGTAAATATTTACGTCCTACATAACCAATCCAACCTGATATATAAATAAATCCAAAACCTGGAATAATAAATTCAGCAGCATGACTCCATCGACCATCGGCGATTAAATGGGGTAAACCATCAGACCCACATAATAAATCTGAACGACTATATTTATCAAATCTAGCATTTGTTCTATCAATTTGTTGTTGTAATGCTAAAGCAGGTGGAGACTCTAATTGATATGTTGCCATTCTTTGTTCTAATTTCTTGACACTTGTTTTTTGTCTTTTTGCAAATGCTGACGATTCACTACATTTCGTTAATCCTCCTATTTCAGCCTTTACAGGATCTGGGTTAAAAATTAATAGTAAACCACATATAATAACAATTAAATTAAAACGTTTCATTATTAAATTAAAATTGGAAATTGAATACTTGGTAAAAAATTTTTAAATGTTATATTTACTAATATATATCATAATCTAATTTGCTAAAAAAAAAGATTTAATTTTATAAACTTAAATAATAAAAATAAGTTAATAGAATCTAAATTTCAAACAATTTTTTAAATAAAAGTTGTTTGAAATTTAGAGAATTTTCGTCTATTCAAAATCTTTACGATTTGGATTTCTTGATGGATCACCTGAAAGAAGTCCAAAAATAAATAAAGAAACGAAAAAGATAACTGCTGTGTAAACAAAAATTTTTAAAGTTAACATTTAATTTTTCTTAAAAATTATTTTCAATAATATTAATTATACTAAAATAATATAATTATAAATTATTTAATTAAATAAAATTTATTAATCAAATTAATTTAATTATTTTTTTCGATAGATTTTAAATTTAAAAATATTGGATAAACCTTTAAGCCAGTCAGAATAATTTTAGTTAATTTTAAATTTGTTTTTTTTATTGAAATATATCCTTCTATAAAAATATAATCATTTATTTGATAAAAATTTTTTACGTCATTTCCTAAATTTCCCCAAAAGATTAGTAAAATTTTTCTATTGTGGCGAAATTGAGGGAGTTCAACCCAAATTTGAGTTGTTAAAATTTTTTGTTTCGTCAATTTTTGAATTGGATGTTCCAAAAGTTTAACTATCCCTGAAAAATAATTTGTATCGCCCATAATTATATGAATAAAATTTTTATTAATTAAATGATTAAATTTTTCTGTTTTTGAACATCTTCAAAATTAATATCACGAAGACGTTTTAACAAACGAACAAAATATTCTAGGAAATAATCATCTAATTGAATTAATTCTTCGGACTCAATTTTAAATATTTTATGTAAGTCAAAAGTTGATTTTGAAAAATTATTTTCAGTATTTAAGATTTCGACAAAAGCTAAACGCTCACTTATATTTTGCCCCCATTCAAAAAACCCAAAGAAATTACTAATTACTTTCAAAAAAATTATTGGAACTTTCTGAACTTTTGCTGTTTGACCAGCTAATTGTTCGCATAAACCGATAATTTCAGATGAGGCCCAACCTTTTAAACCACTTAAAAAGAAAGTTTGATTAATCGTTTCTGGAATCTGGAGAGTACGCAAACAAAATTTTGCAATATCTTGAGTATCGATATATGAAATAGAAGTATTTTCGTTAGTAACCCAAATTGGTAAATTCTCTAAAATGGGTATTGCATACTGTTCAATTAAGCCTTGATAAAAGCCGGTTAATCGAAAAATAGTATAAGGAATTTTTGATTCTTTTAATTTTTGTTCTATTCCATATTTTAAACGCATTAATGGAATATTCTCGAATTGTTCAATGTTTTGAGCAGAAAAGAAAATAAAATGCTTAATATTAGCTATTTTTGCTGCTTCAATCAAACATAATTTCCCATCCCAATCCACTTTTTTTAATGAATCTAATTCATCTGCTCGACTTGTTGAAGCATCAATAATTGCTGTAATACCAGTTAAACAAGATGGTAATGTTTCTGGACGTGTTAAATCTCCATAAATTAATTCAACACCCCATTCTTTTAAAAAACTTGCTCTTCTAAAATTACGAACTAAACAACGTACTTTATAACCTTTTGTTAAAGCTTGTAAAACAATTTGACGACCTAAGGTTCCAGTCCCGCCAATAATAAGTAAACTCATAATTTTATTTAATTAAATACTGTACTTTGTAAAATATCCTCAGCCTCAAGATTAACTAATTCTTTTTTAGTTAATACTTGTCCCCGACTATCAAAAATTCTATTAGCTTGACGCATTCGAGCTCTATCTAAAGCGTTTTTAATACTTCGCGCATTTGCAAATAATGGTTTTTCTTTACGCAATTGAATATATTGACCTAAAGCAGTTTCGGCTTCCGGAGTTAATTGATATTGTTGTTCATCTAACATAATTTTAGAAATTTTTAATAACTCCTCAACCGTATAATCAGGAAAATCAATATGATTTGCAATTCTAGATGATAAACCAGGGTTTGATTCAAAGAATTTATCCATAGGCTCTTTATAACCCGCTAAAACTACAACAAGTTCATCTCGTTGGTTTTCCATTACTTGAAGTAAAATTTCAATCGCTTCTTGACCATAATCCCGTTCATTATCTGGTTTATATAAATAATAAGCTTCATCAATAAATAATACTCCACCCATTGCTTTCTTAAGAACCTCTTTGGTTTTTGGAGCTGTATGACCAATATATTGACCGACCAAATCATCACGTGTAACTGTTAATAAATGACCTTTTTTAATGTAGCCAAGTTGATATAAAATATCAGCCATTTTTAAACCAACTGTGGTTTTTCCTGTACCTGGGCTACCCGTAAATGACATGTGTAAACCTGGATTTGCAGAAGAAATTCCTAAATTTTTACGCAATTTATCAATCAATAATAATGCTGCAATTTCACGAATTCGAGCTTTTACTGGTGCCAGCCCAACTAATTCTTCATCTAATAAATTTAAAATTTTTGCAATTTCTGTTTTAGCATACTCTTCTTGTAAGTTTATAGGTGTCATATATTTTTTATTTATAAATTTGTAATTTTATCTATCAAACTACTTTAAGATAAAGTAGTTTGATAATTCTATAATAATATAGAATTAGTTTATTGTAAAGGTTGGAATACTTGAAAGACAAATAAAAGCAAAACTAGCACTTCCACATGCTCCAACGAAAAATCCACTTTTAAATTGATCCCAAGATTTTTTTGTCTGTAAATCATTCTCTAGTATTTCAGATTTTCCTTCACTGAAAGCTACCACTCCGTAAATTGTTAATCCTAATGTTAAAATAATGATTAATCCAATTGTTGAAAGAAACCCAGCTAATAATCCAATATCTGAATCACGTAAGGGACCTAATTTAACAAATGGACCTATTAAAAAATAACCATGTGCTAAGCCAATTTCTAACCCTCGTAATAATGGAGTTAACCCAAATCGATAAGCTGGTAAATTTTGTAAAATTGCTCTTGTCACTGCTGAGGATGTAATTGGAGTTGCTAAATGACCTACAAACGGATCATCATTATAAGGTTTAATAAAATTAGCCATAAAGTTAATTTAAAAATTAGTTAAATTAATAAGAAAATTTTTATTTAAGTTAAAAATAAGGAAAGTTAAAATTTATAAAAATTTTTACCAACCAAAAATTTTATATAGATTACTATATAATATATATTAATATATAAGAAAATTTTTATAAACTTCATTTTGATAACATAAGAAAAATTTTATGACAGTAGCTATTGATTATTTTTTATTAGTAGGATTTTGTTTTGCACTTACATCAGGGTTATTTTTAGGTTTAAAATCTATTAAATTAATTTAATTTTATAAAACGGGATTATATGCAAAACGAAATTCGTCAAGATCGAATTGTTGGCTCAAGACGATTTAGTAACTATTTCTGGGCAACTTCTTTACTTTTGGGAGGTATTGGATTTTTACTAGCAGGATTATCAAGTTATTTTAAAATTAATTTTATCCCTTTTGCAAACCCAACAGAATTAGTTTTTATTCCACAAGGTTTAGTAATGGTATTTTACGGCACATTAAGTTTTGGTATTAGTCTTTATATTTTTCTTACAGTATTTTTAGATATTGGAAGTGGATATAATGAATATAATAAAATTGAAAATATTGTAAAAATTGTTAGAAAAGGATTTCCTGGAAAAAATCGTGAGATTTTATTAACATATTCGTTAACAAATATTCGTTCAATTGGGATAAAAATAACTGAAGGATTAAACCCAACACGAAGTATTTATCTATGTTTAAAAGATGAACGAAAAATACCTTTGACACCTGTTCAAGAACCAATTTCTATATCGAAATTAGAACAACAAGCAGCAAGTCTAGCAAAATTTTTAGAGTTAAAATTAGAAAATTTATAACCTTTTATTGCTTTTTATACCCGTATAATTATATAATATATTTATGCGGGCATAGTTTAGTGGTAAAACCTTAGCCTTCCAAGCTAATGATGGGGGTTCGATTCCCCCTGCCCGCTTTTAGGCGTTTCATTAAATTGAATAGAATCTGACTGAGTAACAATCTTTTTTTATAGAGGAATATACAAAATATGTCTGGTGGCTCTACCGGCGAACGTCCGTTTTCAGATATTATTACAAGTGTACGTTATTGGATTATTCATAGTATTACAATCCCATCACTTTTTGTAGCAGGATGGTTATTTGTTAGTACTGGGCTAGCATATGATGTTTTTGGAACTCCACGTCCAAATGAATATTTTACACAAGATCGTCAACAAATTCCATTAGTAAATGATCGATTCAGTGCAAAACAAGAATTAGAAGATTTAACGAAAGGTTTATAATTAACAAAAAAAAATCATGGCAAAAAATATTAATCAACCTGTAGCATATCCAATTTTTACTTTCCGTTGGTTAGCAGTTCATGGATTAGCAGTTCCTACAGTATTCTTTTTAGGTGGAATTACTGCAATGCAATTCATTCAACGATAAATTCATTTATACGACATACACGAGGTAATTTTTTATGACAGGTCCAAATCCAAATAAGCAAGCAGTAGAATTAAACCGAACTTCTCTTTACTGGGGACTTTTATTAATTTTTGTTTTAGCAGTATTATTTTCAAGTTATTTTTTCAATTAATATTTATATATTAGGAGCTTTTTTTTATGGCAAATACGGGTAGAATTCCTTTATGGCTTGTAGGTTTAGTAGGAGGATTAGCAGTAATCACAATGCTTTCTTTATTTATTTATGGTGCATATTCAGGGTTAGGTTCTTCATTATAAATATAAATTTTATAAGACTTATTTTGATCAGTTTTTTATTAAAAAAACTGATCAAAATCAAGGTTATCTTTTCCAAATATTTTTTAATTTTCGTTTTAATATACGAAAGAATAAGACGAGATTATTTTGACTCTTTGAATTTCCTTTTCCAAACCAACCATACCAAAACTTTGGAAAAAGTTGGTTATTGGTTTTTTGATCTTTATCCTGCCAGGCAGTCATACCACCACTATAAATACTATTTTTTGGTCTTGGACCAATATGAAGTTCCGTATTTTCAACTATGAAGGGAAAATAAAAATATTGACCCCAAATTGCATGAAATAATCCAAGAAAGATTAAACCTAAATGTAGAGAAATGACAAAGGCTATTAAAGTATTTAAACTATTAATTTGTAATATAAGATTTTGAGTTGAAGAATTTATTAATTGTGTTTGTGGAATTAAGATATTTGTTTGAAAATATGCAACTCGATAAACAAAATAAATAAGTATTTGTTCAATAAAACCGATAATCAATAGAAATGTCCAATGCCAACGGACTAAATATGGGCAATATCGTTTTCCGATTCGGGTAATTACAGCATAGGCTGCTATCCCTGAAAGTTGATTCCAAAATTTACTAATTACTTCAAAAAATTGAGGAATAACTGTATTATAAAGCTTATAATAAATTGGTAATAAATCTGTTTTAGTTTCTTCACTAACTTTAGAAATCACCATAGAAATAGGGTCAATATAATAGCTTAATCCTGTCTCTTGGTTTATATTGATTATACCATTTGTAAAAGCATAATAAATGAATTGACCAGGATTATACCAATGAACATTATTACCAAGTTTTAAATCTGTTAACACTAGTTGTTTATTCATTGTCCGTAGTTGAACAGCATCAATTCCTAATTTATATAAATAAGGAAGTTTAATTAAAATACTTCGGTACATCGAAATTAAATCAATTAAGTGTCTATACCATAGATAACCAGCAAATAGTCCAATACATGTTATAATAAATGAAGTTTTGAAATTATAACGTATTGTTAAAATGATAAAGCGGATAAAAAGAATAAAAAAAAGAAGATTTTCAATATCGGCCAATGTTAAACCGTCTTGAACACGTTGCCAGCTTTCTTCCAAAATTACTTTGATCATCTCAATCGGAATAGAAGTTTCAATTTTAATAAGTAAAATATTAGCAGTATTTTCTGAAAATTGATTATCAAGATTAAACCAGTTTAGTACTGTCTTTTGATCATCGATGTTAATTAAAAGAAATAAAAGTCTAAAAAAATATAACATAAAGTTTTTTATTAATATGTCCTATTAAAAGTTTCAATATTTTATAATTGTACAAAATTTGTTTTTAAAAATAAAGACTTTTAAATTAATTTTATAATCTATATTGAGTTCTGAATTTGTCAAGTTTTACTATTATTCGAAATTTTGTCTTATAATTACACAATTATTGACAAGAGTGAATTAATTATACTAAATTAAAATGATATGGAAAAATCGAGAATTATATAGATTCTACATATTATTTTCTTGAGTTGACTCTAAAAATTATTAATTTATTTAAAATAATCGTGAATAATAAACAAAAGCGTAATTTTTGTTGAGTTATGCTTTAGTATTATCCTTTAGATATAATTAAGATGAAGTAAATTTAGTCATATAAGGCTTAACCTTACCGGACGCTTTTAGTTTTAGACCAGATATTTTGAGAAATGTGCCTTAATGTGGTAAATCACAGTGTATTAATTATAATATTATTAGATCGTAAGATTAATAATCAGTATGACAGTAACAGAACAAATGATTTATATTTTGATCTATTTCTGAATTGTAAGTTTCCTAACGAGCAACTTCAAACTGTATTGGTACATATCGAGGCAAACCAGTTTATCACTATTATAATCTGGACACTTATCTCAATGTTATGGTCAGCACTAAAACTAACAAATTTATCAATGGTTGGCGTTTATCTGATGATCAAATCTTAAATATGCAAATAAACGGTAATATACAATGAATAATTTTGAAAAAAACAGACATGAATTAGGATTAAAATGCTCTATATTAATATCAAACTTTTATTATTTGAATAATTTGGATTGTTATATAAAATTAATTGAAAGTTTCTTAAATTATCAAATAGATATTCAAGAATTTAAAAAAAAGTTCTATCAAATAAATAGGTTAGATCTCGATAAGGATCGTAAATGGAAAGATATGCTTTATATCATAGATAATTTAGAATTGAAACAATTTCAAGGTCTTTCGTCAATAATATCAAAATTGTTTACCGATTTAGATGTTTTTGAAGAGCATCTTTTATTACGAGAAGACTCTGAGATTGATGAAGAAGAATTAAGAGATTTTGCAAAAGATACCTTATCAAAATTGAAAAATTATTCTTATTAGATTCTCATTTTGATTTACATATTTTACATAGTTAAAAAAATATGTAAACTTAATGTAACACATTATGTAACAAAAATTGCCCATTATATAATGCTAAAACGACTGTTTTACATAAATACATAGCAGCGCAATATATATATTAAGTAAACATACGTTTATGTCAATCAAATAATACAAATTTATGACAAGATTAAAAAAATCTTCTCGACCTCAACATTTTCAGTTAATTATAAATATACCGTCGAATAAATCTTTCAGAGAAATTGACGATTTTAATCTCTTAAAGAAGATGAGAGAATTAAATTTAATAGCCCAACCTTTGCTTGAAAGTTTATTACTGAATTTCAAATTTTATACAAGAGAGGAAAGTAAAACAAAATCTCATTTGGTTGATTTCCGAGGTCAATTAGAACGAGGTGACATAAATCGTCGACCTCATTGGCAATTATATTTAAATACTTCGGCGGGAGTTTCGACTACACGACTTTTAACTTTTCTCTCGAAAGAAATTATGGGAGACGAAAAATATCCCTCAATTCAATTAGAAACAATTAATGACGTAGGAGCAATGCTTGAATATGTGACAAAACCTGGAAGATTAGAATTGAAAGGCACTGATTGGTGCCCAGGAATAATTGATTTTCGGATTAGTTCTTTAAAGCGCAATATTGAAAATGATGAAGATTTAAAAAATATCGTTACAAAGCCAAGAAGGTGGCAGAAATATATTACTAGTATTATCGAGGCACAGCTGGATAATAGAGGTATAAACTGGATAACCGATTTCGTTGGTAATACAGGAAAATCTGCTTATGTCGATTGTCTCCGTAAGACTGGCAAAGCAGTAGTCTGCGATATTGATGAAATTAGAGCAATGTCGAAATCATTGATTATTTAATGTGAAGACTCTGAACGTAAATACCATCAAGAACCACCGGTGGTATGTTTTGATTTAACAAAACAAGTTCCTGGAAAGTACTTTGATACATTTTCAAGCTTACTGGAGAAAGTAAAAAATAAATGTGTTACATCCACTTTCGGTACTTATTATAGGTACGAGTGTAATAATAATATGCCTCATGTGCTTGTATTCACCAATACAGCACCTTTATTCAATTCTCTTTCAAACGATCGTTTTAATGTATTTGAGGTAATAAACGAAGAATACAATTATGTAATTCGAAGAGTTCGAGTAATAAATATACTGAGGTATGATAGTAAGTTTATTGAGTATTAATACGTCAGCGAACAAGCTTCAGTTGAGGATATACGAAAATTAAATAGAAAAAAAATTTGAATTCACAAGTGATGAAATTGCAATGCAATTAGAAGTTCACTTAGTCGATAAAGATAGATCGTCGATTGAGTCAAATATGGAACCTATAACTTCATAGGTAATAAATAAATCTCAGCCAATAGTTGAGAGTGAAAATGTAGTACCTCAATCGGTAAGATCGAAGATACTAACATTGAATAAAATGCAGTGAAAGCAATTGGGTCGAGAAAAATTATAGAATTATTATTGACGTTTCGTTAACCCTATGATATACTATATTTTAAGAACGAGGAAATAATATAAATTTATAAAAATATTTAGGAGTTTAATTATGAACCGCAATGAAACAATTGGTGTTTTAATCGATAAAGAACTAGCCTACTCGGTAAAAGTATAACTTATTTAAAACTTGCTCAAGCAATAACTCCGCAAGGCGCAATTTGAATTAAAAGTGGGATAACGTATGGTGGCAAAATTGTTGATTATGTTAGTAAGACATACATTAGAATAGATTTTAGAGCCTAAAGAATATTCTCGGATGCAGTTGATGCAATTTTTTCGCGGATTAAACTTTAAAAAGTAGAATCCGACGAAGATGAAAGATTCCATTTTTGTTGTAAACATTTTACTTTTTTAAATCAATAATGATTTAAAAAAGTAAAATGTTTATTTGGTTTTTAATTGACCTTGAATAATACTATCAGTTAATGTATTTAAAATTAATTTGATTGAACGAACAGCATCATCATTCCCAGGGATTGGAATATCGACTAAATCAGGATCACAATTCGTATCTAATACTGAAACAATTGGAATACCTAATTTACGACACTCAGCTATTGCTGTTAACTCTCGTTTTTGATCAATAATAATAGCAACATCAGGTAATGTTTCCATTTTTTTAATACCATTCAAATGTTTTTGTAGTTTTTGTAATTCTTTTCGGCGAACTGAAACTTCCTTTTTACTTAATAACTCAAATGTTCCATCGGCTTCTTGTTGTTCAAGGTCTTTTAAACGGTCAATTCGCTCTGTAACAGTAGTCCAATTTGTTAACATTCCACCTAACCATCGATGATTAATATAATATGAATCACATCGTTTTGCTTCTTGAGCAATTAAAGTTGCAGCTTGACGTTTAGTTCCGACAAACAAGAATGTTTTTCCGTCACTAGCTTTTGATTTTAAATAATTAGTTGCTTCTTTTAGTAAAGTTGCAGATTGAACTAAATCTAAAATATGAATATTATTGACTTCACTATAAATATATGGAAACATTTTAGGATTCCAACGATAAGCTTTATGACCAAAATGAACACCTGCTTCTAATAACTGTGATAAACTAATATTAGACATAAAATTTTAAATAACTTAATTTATAAAATAATAATAGATTCTATCAAATATTAATTAAATTGTCTATAATTTCTTTTTTATTAATTTAATTTAATTTTTAGCAGGTATAACAGTATATTGTTGAAGTAAAACTCTAAATTCATCACCATTAAGTGTTTCTACATCTAATAATTGTTCTACAATAAAATCAATAATAACTCGATTATCAAAAATAATTTTTGTTGCAACTTTTTCACAATGATTTACAATCTTACAAACTTCATTATCAATACGATCAGTAATTGCTTCGTTATCACCACCTAAGAAAATTTGATTGTTATTATCATCTTCTAAAGCAATTGGACCAATACTTGACATCCCATATCTTGTGACCATTTGTCTAGCAACACTAGTAACTTGTTGTAAATCATTACTTGCACCAGTTGTAATTTCTTGATCACCAAAAATAACTTTTTCAGCTACTCGTCCACCTAAAGTTGTAATGATTCGAGCTAATAATTGAGATCGTGAAACTAAAGTTGCATCTTCTTCAGGTGCAAACCATGTTAAACCTTTGGCTCCACCACGTGGAATTAAAGTAACTTTTTCAACTGCATCATGATTTTTTAATAATGAACCAATAATTGCATGCCCTACTTCATGATAAGCAATTAACTTTTTATTTTTTGTATCTTCCATAGTCGAACCGGCAATTCCTCCAATAATTCGATCTGCTGCTTCATTAACTTCATTTTTTGATATAGTTTGTTTTTTATATCGCGTTGCCAGAATTGCGGATTCATTTAATAAATTAGCTAAATCAGCTCCTGAGAAACCAGGTGTTCGGTTAGCTAATTGAACTAATGAAATATCTTCATTTAATGGTTTATTTTTCGCATGAACTTTTAAAATTCCTAATCTTCCTAATCGATCTGGTAAACCTACTGTAATTTGGCGGTCAAAACGACCTGGGCGCAATAAGGCAGCATCTAAAATATCAACTCGGTTTGTTGCTCCAACAACAATTACTCCTTTATTTTCTTTAAACCCATCCATTTCCGTTAATAACTGATTTAACGTTTGTTCACGTTCATCATTTCCACCACCAATACCAGCTCCACGTTCACGACCAACTGCATCAATTTCATCAATAAAAACAATACAAGGTGTATTTTCAGATGCTTTTTTAAATAAATCACGAATTCGAGCAGCTCCAATACCAATGAACATTTCAACAAATTCAGATCCTGCGACACTATAAAATGGAACATTTGCTTCATTAGCAATGGCTTTTGCTAATAATGTTTTACCCGTTCCTGGTGGTCCAACTAATAAAACACCTTTTGGAATTTTTGCTCCTACTAATGTATAACGTTCAGGTTCTTTTAAAAATGAGACAATTTCTTCAAATTCGGCTTTTGCTTCATCAATACCCGCAATGTCATTAAAAGAAATTCCTGTATCTGGTTTTTGATCAAAACGTGCAGGAGATTTACCTAAATTCATTGGAGAGTTTCCTGAATTTTGAGAAAAATTATCTGAATTCTGGAAAAAGAAAATTAAGCCTGCAATAAAAACTAATGGTAAGATTAAATTACTAATAATAGTTATTACTAAACTTTTTCGGGGAATTGGATGCGCATCAAAATTAATATTAGAATCTTTTAATTTCTGAATAAGTTGTGAAGCACCAACCGGAATTTCGACACGGATTGATTGCGGTCGATTTCCTAATTCTGGGCTTGATGCTACAACAATCGCATTTCGACTATTATCATATAAATCAACTTGTTTAACCCAACCTAATTCTAAATATTCTAAAAATCTTCCATAAGTCATCCGGGAGCTACTTGAAGTGCTCATTAATTCTTGTTTGGGTATATCGGAATTTTCAAAATTATTTGATATAATTGAAATACGAAGACCAATAAAAATACAAGCAGCTGTAAATAATCCAATGAGAATTTTTTGTAATATATTACGATCCATTTTTTTTTTAGTTTTAATTTATAGAATTATAATAAATATAACATATAATAGATTTTAAACCAATACTTTTTAAAATTTTATTAAAAAAGTTTAACTGTTTATTATACTATAACATATTGTAATAGTATTTTTTACTATTATAAAATCTTATTTAAATTAATTTTAAAATTGGAAATTTTATGATAAACCGAGGCTCATCAGTCCGTATTTTAAGAAAAGAATCATATTGGTTTAATCAAGTTGGAACTGTAGCAACTGTTGATCAAAGCGGAATTCGCTATCCAGTTGTCGTTCGCTTTGAAAATGTAAATTATAGTGGAACAAATACAAACAATTTTAGTTTAGAAGAATTAATTGAAATTGAAGATAACGAAAGCTAAAAGGTCAGAATTAATGGTTAGACGATTTACTTCCGGTGGTAGAGGATATAAAGGATAGTTTTATCCTTGATATCCTCTTATAGATTAAAGTATAACATATTTAGTAATTTTTAGAGTATACTCTAAAAGGATAAGAGTGTTGGGAGAAATAAATAGAATATTTCTGTTTAGAGATCAGGGATTGAAATATCGTCCGAAATGGTCCTAAAATGCTATATAACGTGAATCAATCGGTTTTAGTTATGTAGTTAACCCCAGCTAAAAATCATACCAAAATGGGCAGGTTTGAGTAATTAGATTAAAATATAAAATAATTGAGAAGAGTAAGAATTTACCTTACTCTTCATTTAAAGCTTTTTGAAAGTTTAAAAAACCGTTTTGCATAGCATCGTAGAATTGGTCATTTTCGTAATCCTCCATAAAATCGTCACAGTAACAGAATAGACCACCTAAAAAACCACTAAGCTTTTTTGATCTTGGATCTGGTTGAAAATCTTTCACTTCTCCCGCACCTAATTGGATTAGAAATTTATCACTTGCAATCATTAAATTACGCCGCAATCCAAAGACTCGACCACAAAATTTCTGACCATCGATTTTTCTATTGAGAAAGTCTTGCATTAATTCGGCAACTTTATAACGCTGTTGCCAAAAAATATTTTCTTCTACAGCTGCGTTATAACTAGACAATTCCAAAGACTCTTCTGGACTTTCCTTATAAAAGGATTTGCCTTGATCCTTAAAATCTTGGGAACGTTTTAATAATTGTATATGTCTTTGTTGATTGTAAATCATTTTTAGCTTCTAATATCAGTAAATAATAATAACTATGGGTTATCCAATTGCGAGTTATCTATAGGAGTTATACCCATCACGTCACTTTCAAAACTACTCGTTGGAGTAAAGCCTGGAGATGAATTTTCATCCATTGGACTGATAGGAGTAATTCCTGTAACATCGCTTTCGAACGTACTCACAGCTGTTTGTTGCGTAATTAAATTCTTAACTTGTCCACTAAACCAACCCTCTCCGCCACCGAAATTGTGAGTTGTTTTTAATTCAATTTCTTCCTTTTCTGTTAATTGACAAGTAGTAACAAAATTACCTGTCTGTTTATTAAAAACAGCAACGACTTTAGTATCATCATCTAAAATGTAAACTGCGGGGAATTCACGATCGGTTCCACCTTGATAAGTTACGTCGTCTTGATCAAACCATATTGCGTTTGGTCGATGAGGCATATCTTCTATGGATTGCATCATTAACAATGCGTTATCATCGCTCTTTTCCGTCTTTGTCCCACCATTATTTTTTACACTATATGGTAAACCATGAACGGCACCATGGTCAGCAACTTTGAATCTAGATTGCCAAAAACCAACCCGTAACCGTTGATGACCCTCAACATCAATTATTTTATCATGATGATGGGGCAACTGACGTCTCTCTTCTTTTGTTAAATCAGTAAATTCTTGATGCGGCATCGCCGTAGGACGATTAATTTGTAAAGTTGATCCTGGTCCCGGACAACCGGGTGTTCTTCGCGGAAAGAATAAATCATAAACTGGAGGATATCTGTGCTCAGCTGTTGGCGGTTGAAACGGATTTGGTCTATCTACTCCCCAACCAGGATTCGGAAGGACAAAACCTTCAATTCCAACTCCCACAATTTGCCATATAACAACAATCACTACTAAAGCTGCAGCTGCTTCAATTAAACTTCCACCACGAATTTTATTAATAAGTTTGCTAGCCTCTGACGTCTTTATAAACCTCTCGTCCATCATATAGATACATACAGGTAATTCTCTAGATTTGATAAAAGTTATTTTATCTAATTTTGGACTAACTGTTGGAGCAACTTCCATTTCATATGTATCTTTATAATTTGGCTGAACTCTTACCACTGGCTCAGGTGGCATGGATAAACCTATAGCTTCAGCTGGTTGTACATTACTAAAATAGATTGCTCTTCCTAAGAGAATTACAACAATTACTTTTTTAGTTTTATCTTTTGCAATAAAATAGTTTTTCATTTTTGTTTTTTGTTGATTTGTTAATTTTACTGAATAGTCTTCGAAAAAATCTTTAATCCAAAAAGTCTTTGCAATATTTACAGAACTGAAGACCTGAATCACTTTAAATTGAACTTCCACTTCATGTTTGGTCAATTTTTTAGTTATTAAATTAGGAAGTATAAAAGGATGGCTGTAACGAAACAACTCTTCTGAGATCCAAACTCTCCCAACCCAACAATTTTGCTTCCCTTTAGTTAAAGCTACCTCCGGAATTGTCACTAAACTCCGGTATTCTTTATCACTAAAAAATTTAATTAATGAATTAGTTTGAAGTTCATCAAAAAATTCTATTAATTTTTTTAATTGATAGTAATTATTAGATTTTTTTTGATATTCTAGAAAATCCTTCACTTGAAAGATAACTTGTCGATAAGTTGTAGACCCCAAAGCCCCTCTTTCGTAATCTAAATTTTGCGCGTAATTCAGAAATTGTAACAACATAAAGAATTTTTTTCTCTCACCCCCCTCACTAAATTTTTTTTCTTCTAGATAATGTGAGTGAAAAGTCGCGAAGGATAATTCTTGTTTTCGGAGTGGTCGTAACTTAACAACTAACCAATCTGTAAAAGATTCTTCTAAAGGCAGTAGCTTACCAAAGTGACGCAAAAAACCTTCACACATTAAATTTTCCAATTCTTCCAAACAATTTGATATTAACAAACTGTGGTATTTTCGAAGAAGTTGGCCTTTCATTTCATATTCAAATTTTAAAGAGTTTTTTTCTTGATAAATACGAGAATAATTGTTACTTCTTCGATTTCCAATTTTTAATATTAAACCTAGTCTATTTTTCTCAAGAGTAACATTCTTGTTGTTTTGTTTTATTTTTTTATAACAATTTTCAAGAAAATCTGCTGAAGATATTTTGTCTTGTTTATTGTTTTCTCGAGAATAATAAATATCGAAACGACTAAGAGTTGCTGTATCAAAAGTTTTCCAATCAATAATGTTTTGTTTTGCAAGAAAATAAAACTGACTAGCATTTAAGCCTGAAAATTGAAGCAAAGTTCCTTTCCAATAAGAATGATCGTTGACAAATAAAATTGCAAATTGATTTTTAGAATTAACCAACATTCTTTCTTGAACTGGTTTTGATAATTTGCCTGATTGTTGGTAAGAGTTAAATCCAAGATTGAAAAGATATTTTGCAATTTTATTTTGATCACAGTGAGATTCTTGAAATTTAAAAGAAATATAATCAACGACTAAATTTTCAGATTCAAAACTTAATTTATTTTGTTTCATGGACTGCCTTCTGATTTACGTTTTTTACTAATCGATTGTAGGGTATGTAATTTAATTCCTCTTTCAAAGTTTTGTAAATAGTATTTCGAGCTCGGCCTGTAATTTTGCTAATTTCAGTTATTGAAAGATTTTTATTTTCTTTCAAGTCTTGAACTTGAGAGATTAATTTTTTATCAATCACAGTTTTTCGTCCAAAATATTTCCCATTTTTCTTAGCAGCTTGGATTCCTTGGCGCTGCCGGTCTTTTCGACGTTCATTCTCAAAAGTAGCAATTGCAGCTAAATTTGTGGAAATTAACTGATTAACAGCCATGTCAGTAGAATAAGGTAAATCTAATGAAATAAATTTAACTCCTTTTTTATAAAGTCGCTCTTGTAATTTTAAAAATTCAAGTGTATTTCTACTACACCGATCAATTTTGGTTACAAGCAACAAATCATTTTCTTTTAACTCGTGATCAATCAGGTGAGAAAAAACAGGGCGCTCTTTAATCTTATCAGCTGCAGAGCCAACCTCGGCGCGAATATTTTTTTCTGGAACACCTTGTCGAATAAACTCTTGCTTCTGTGCTTCCAAAGAAGAGTTATTCTCTTGGGTTTGCGAGCTCACCCTTGCATATCCAAATCTGCGATTTTTTGAAACTTCTTCGAACATAAAATCCTCCTTCGTTATAAACTGTTCATTAACTATAATATAATGAGCTTTGATCAAAAGTCAAGTACTAAATAAAATTAATGAACAATTAATGAGAGTTCATCTAGGGTCTACCCCAGATGAACAGTGAAAGGGTTCGAAAGGAATTCGATATTTGGTACAGGGGGTCAGATAATCAAATGTCCTCTCAGCGGCGAATTAAGGGGTCTATTCTGGGGGTAATTGTTCAGGAAACCATAACGGTGGGTTACAAGATGGATGATCAACCGGAGGCAAATCATAATTACCGCCACAATACCCAGTGTACATACTGTTTTCGGCTTCTTCACGTGCTTTTTCCAGTTCAGATGGGCACATAGTTGATGATTCATAATAAGAGTTTGGTGAAGGAGCACCAAAACAACATCCTAACCAACCTAAGCATTTTGCAAAAATTCCACCGTCTTCTTCTGGTTCATTTGTCATTGTATTTGTATTGTCAGGAAAAAGATTTGAATTGTATCCAGATACTCCAAATTCGCCTCCTGTACCTGATCCATCGTTGGGAGTATTTTTAGGCCCTGATGAACCAGACCCCAGCCCATCTTCTTCTAGTCCACCGCTGCTATCCCAACCCAGTGGACGTTCATTTCTCTCTGGTCGGGTGCAGATATCCTCTTTCATGTACTTTGGTACAAACTCACGTATTACTCCTGTCCCACGAACTTCTTTTGGGTCTAAACCTTTTTCTAATGAAACCGTTTTAAAAATTTCTAAGTTTAATTCCTCTTGTAGATTTTTAGTTATTTCAGTTTCAACCATCTCGTCCATGTATGAATCCGCGATTTTATTTGCTGCTGCTCCAGCGCCAAATGAACCAACATCAGCACCGAATTCACAAGCCCCATTTATTTTAACCGTATCTTCAGCCACTTTCCAGAATCGATCTCGTCATTGAACGTCGCTCTGCGCAGTTTCGAGATATTCTTTGGCCACTTGCAAATTTGAAAATGGAGTCTTTAACTTGTCACCAATTTCTGGCATATCACTTGCAAAAAGGCTTCCAGCGGCATAAGGTCCCCACCTATAAGGATTTAGAGGAACTAGTGCTTCTGCAAATAAGCTACTTGAATAAGCTTCTCTAACCTTTGTGGGCTTTTCATTACTTAAATTATCCAGAATTTCTTTCATTGAACTATAAAAATCATCCATAAAATCTCCTGCTATTATATTAAAATTTATTCAATTTTCTATATATTCTTATAAAAATCCATAAAAAAAACCAAGTATAAAACGAACTTTTGACGTTAGTTACTGCTTCGATTATCTGGTCAATTTGTCCTTGAAAATAAATTATAAGAAACTCTATAAAATCGTTCATATCTAAATTGTGTTGTAATTTAATTTTACTATATATTTTTATTATTTTTTTCATAATCTTTAAGTTATTAGTAATATGATTAGACACGTTCGAAAAGTGTCCGTCTCACGTTCGAAAAGTGTCCGTGGTAGGGGACTGTTTTCGCACGTGAGTTTCATATTTTAAAATCGATTAAAACCCTATTATTACTAGTTAAAATAAAGATTATTATTATATTAAAGTAAGATGAGTTGAACAAAACTATGACTATGTCTTACCCCACATTTTAATCAAGAATTATATATCTAATTTCTCATAAAGAATAAATCCTTCAGAAATATTTTTAACATCTAATTTTGGAGTTTTATACATGTTACCTTGAGAGATATATTTATAATTATTTTCTATCAAATCATATTTTTGCAATAATTCAATTACCTCGATAAAATATTTTTTAATAGTAGCTTTTCGTTGATTGGAAACCTTAGATGAAATAAATTCTTGTACCCAAAATACTTTTTCAATATTTATCGAACTAAAAACTTGAATAAATTTAAATCGAACTTCAAATTGATCTTTAGTTAGCTTCGTGTTAAAAAAATTAGGAAAATAGAACGGATAACTGTAATAGAATAATTCGTTAACCATCCAAACATTAGCAATTAAATACTTTTGTTTTGGACAAATTTCATATTCAATTCGAGGTATAGCAATTAAAGTTCTAAAAGAATCACTTTGAAATGAATCAATAACAGCTCCGGTTAATAAATCTCTAAAAAATTCTTTTATTTTTTTTAGCTTATAACGATTCGTAGAACTAATTGTAGAATTTTGATAGGTTATAAAATCTCTAACTATAAAAGTAACTTTTCGATAATAGACTCCATCCCAGTTTGCAATTGTATAATCCAGATTTTGAGCATAATTTAAAAATTGAATAAATTGAATCAAAATTTTTGAGTTTAGTGCTATTTCAGATTGAATATAATCAGATTTTAAAGCTAGCTTACAATTATTTTGCTTACGAATGGGGCGTAACTTAAAAACTAACCAATCAAGATAAGAATTTTGAAGTGGCAATAACTTACCAAAATAAGATAAAAATCGTTTTGTTAAATTAAGTTCTATTTCTTCAAAATTATTTAAAACGAATAAGTTATAAGATTTTTGAAGCGATCTTCCTTTCATTTCATATTCAAATTTTAAGGAAGTTTTTTCTTTGTAAATACGACAATAATTGTTACCTTTTCGATTACCTAGTTTTAAAATTAGACCTTTTTGATTTTTTTCAAAACTAACGTTTTGATTAGTTTTTCTTACTTTTTTATGGCAAGCCTCCAAAAAATCTTCCGGAAGGGTTTTATCAGTTTTTCTATCTTCTCGACGGTAATAAATATCAAATCGACCAAGAATACTATCAGAAAAAGCTTCTCCCCTAAGCTTTTTTTCTTGCAGAAGCATACAAAAAAATTTAGCGCTTAATCTAGAAAACGTAACTACGGTGCCTTGCCAATAAGGATTATCCACAACGAAACAAGTTTCATGTATATTTTTCAACCCTATAAAAATGGGTGTTTTGATAGGCTTCCTTAGTTTTCCTGACTCTTTATAACAATTAAAACCAAGTTTCAACAAATATAGAGGCTAATTCTTTTTCTTTCCAATCTTCTAAGTGTTGAAACTTGAAAGAAAGATAATCTACAACGATATTTTCTGATTCGAAAGTTAATTTATTTTTGCTCATTCGTTTACTCCAATTTAACTAATCGATTTGATACGTACCCTAAATGGTCTTTTAAAACTTTATAGATGGTATTCCGGCTTCTTCCGGTCATTTTTACAATCTGTGTAACGGAGAGCATTTTTTGTTGTTTTAAATGTTTAACTTCAGAAATTAATTTGTCATCAATTACTGTTTTTCTTCCTCGATATTTTCCAGCTTTTTTAGCTGCGTCTATACCCTGTATTTGGCGTTCTTTCCGGCGATTGGTCTCAAACTCAGCTATGCTTGAAAGGGTAATACTTATTAATTTATTGATGTTAGGATCTTCGGAATAGGGTAAGTCGAGTGAAATAAATTGAATTCTTCTTTTAAACAAAATATCCTGCAACTTTAGGAATTCAAGAGTATTTCGAGCGCATCTATCTATTTTGGTCACTACTAGGCTATCACCTTCTTTCAAGACATTTTGAATCAAGTTCTGAAACCCGGGTCTATTTTTAATTTCATTAGTAGCTGAGCCTACCTCAATTATAATGTTACTTTCTAGGATACCATTCCGAACCAATTCTTGTTTTTGAGATTCAAGTGAACTGTTATCTTCTTGCGATTTGCTACTAACTCGCGCGTAGCCATATTTTGTGTTAGACATAATATTTTTACTTACTTCAAACTTTACCTTTTATTATAGTTAAAAAGGATTTATTTGTAAAGGGTTATTTTTTATTAATTAAAGTATAAATTATTTGGTGATTTATAGAGTATACTCTAGATGAACATTAAGATAGTTAGAAAGTAATTAAATATTTTTATGGAGGGGTCAGAGAATAGAACATGCTCTCAGCGTCGGATTAAGGGGTCTGTAACGAAAATAAATGAAGTTTAGGTAATATGGGGTCAATATTTAAAAGGAAATAATAAAAAATTAGTAGTTTTATAAAATTACTAATTTTTTATTGAAAAATCCTATTCTATAAACATTTCATTTATTCCGTTTCCAGAGTGCAATATATCAATAAGAAAGAACTCTCCTTTAAACTCAATTGATTTGTTGAATTTGGAAAATTTTGAATCCACCACAGCTGTCTGAATTAACGACATTCCCTCAAAACCTTTAAAATCTGTGTCAAAGAAGTCACATGATTCAAACCAACCTTTTACTAAAGATCCTTTCTCAACTTTTTCGAAACAGCATTTGTCAAAAGTCGTTTCTGTAAAATCAACTCTAGTTAAATTGGAATTTTTTATTTGACAATTTCTCAGATTACAATTTTCAAACTCAGCATCTTGAAATGATATACTTTCAAAGATACAGTTTTTAAACAAGCATTCTTTAAAAAACTTGACTCAAAATCTATGTTAGTAAAGTTTAAGTTTATTAAACTTAAATTTTTAAAAGAAGATGAATCAAAACGCTCATCGCAGATAACTTCAGTTAAAAATTTTTCATTGCTAATTTGTAAATTTCGCGTCTCCAGTAGACCATTTTTGTAATGATCCATCATATCTTGTAACAATTTGTTCATATTTGGTTTTAAATATTTGTACGATTATTCAAAATTATAAGATTTGTATCATTTTTTGCTCCAAAATTAATAGCACTATTCATTGTTTGTTTTTCAAAATTTGGGACATCATAGCAATCAACAACAGTTAACGTACTATTAACCGACTTAGGCAAATAAGCATCAGAATTTAGGTTCGGAACTTGACTAGTTCGACTTGTCTTTGACCAAAATTTTTTTTGCCAAACACTTTTTTTCCCAATTTTTTTACCTTGTTTCCAGATATTTGCATCAAAACCATCTGCTATTTCAATCCCTGAACCTACTGCATTTTTGGCTTCTGCATGTGTTATATTTTCAAACTCTCCAAGGCCCTCAACAGCAAAGTCTAGACCTTTAACATTAGGTCCATAGTCGACACGTCGGGCATTCGTATAGTAGCCATGCATTTCTTCTTGAAGAATTGTAATCGCTTCTCGAACACTACTATCGTTAATTTCACCACATTCAGTTGCTAACTCTTTAAACCGGTCAAAAGAGCAATCAAAAGTTTCACAACCAATCGCAGACGCTCTTCGATTAACTTCACTGAAAGCTTGGTTTAAATCTACTTTTCCATTTTTTACAAACTCAGATATTTACGTTTGAGTTGGAACAACATCGGTTGATAGTCGAGTTAGCTCTTCTCGGCTGGATTGTGGATTCACTCCAGACAAAATCTGGGACCCTCCCGGACGATTCGCATAAGACGTTCCTCTAGGTAACAATAAATCATAATATGGAGGATATCTTTGTTCAGCCGTTGGCGGTTGAAATGGATTTGGGCGATCCAACCCCCAGCCTGGATTCAGATTATTCGGTACAAAACCTTCTCCCATTGTGAATATTAAAATTATCAATCCTAGAACTGCTGCAGTTCCTACAAGACCCCAACTTCCTCCACGTAATTTCTTCACCAATTTTAATACTTCTTGATTTGATGATATTCTTGGATCATTTAAAATAAGAGGTAGCCCGATTACGTTTGAAATTGGTCTAAGAATTAAAACATTTAGTGTTATTTCTACACCTCTCATAGGACGAGATAATATAAAGCTTGTAGAATTAAATACTACTCCTATTGCATTGTTGCCAGCTACGCTGCCGCAATAACCAAAAAACAGAGTACCAATATAAGTTGCACCCACGAAGGTTAACGGAGCCTTACCAATTATTTGTAAACCAGTCATACCGTTTGTCTTCAGTATTGAGACAGTTTCACTAGTGTAAGACATAGGTACAAAATTTTGTGCAGACTTCATTATTTTGTAAAATTTCCCTTGTATTTCTGTCGGTTGAACAGTAACTTGTGTATTCGAAAAAAAATCAACGGATTTTTCAAGAGCAGCTTGTTGAGTAATTCCAAAATCTTCAGCAATGTTAGGTACCAATTGCTCGAAATTATTTATAAGTCTACTACTATCTAAAACAAGTTTCGACGTTTTAGGAAAATAACTAGGGCCATCAGATAGTTCGTTTAGACTATACAAAATGGTGTATCCATCCGGATTAAAGGTTTTATAATTATCTAATAAATATCCAGCGATATTAATCTTACAAATTTGTTATCCTAAGGGTGCTTTAATCTTATTTGTTGTAATTAATTGATTTAATTGATTGGGTGAATTTTTTATAGTGGTTCTGTAATAAAATTATTATTCTTTGCTGTTATATTTTGATTTGCTAATATATTTTGATAAAAATATCTGTTTTTCTTGTCCTCCATAAATATGAGTATTGTTATTATCTAATTTGTTACTTAAAAGGTACTCCGACAAAAATTAAATATCTTAAAAGTAATCTTGGTACGTTATTTAAAACCATAATTGTAATTTTTAAATTTAAAATAGTCAATAATTCAACAATATTGAAACAAGGCAAAAAAATTTATTTAATATTATTAACTACAGATTTATAATATCTGTAGTTAATAATAATATGTCCTATTTTAGAAAATTCTAAAATTAGTAACGACCACCTTCTGGGTTAGCTTGTACGCTATATGATTTAATTGTATAATTAATCATACGACCTTTTCCTTCAGAACGTTCTAAATAGAAACCAGGTTCGTTAGCTGGACGATTAACAATAAATGACATAACACAACTTTCAATACCGTAACTTGCATCAAATGCATTAATACGGATATAACCAGCTGCACAAGCTTTACGAGCTTCTTGTAATTCAAACATTACAGACGCAGGGTCTTTAATGTCAAATAATGGTAAACCCCATAATTCCCAGTAATTATTACGTGGGTGTGGATCATCTGTCCACTCAACATTCATTGCCCAACCTTTTGCGATTGCGTAAGTAATCTGTTTTTCAATTTGTTGATCAGTTAAATCTGGTAAGAAAGAGAAACAACCTTGTGTAAGTCTCACTATTCAAATACTCCTTTAATTTTTTAAAAGTAATTTATTATACGTTTGCTGTTGGTGTCGCAGCGAAATCAGCTGTATCCGTAGATGTATAGTTAAAACTAATATCTTTCCATAAATCTAAAGCTGTTTGTAAAGGACCACATGTTTTAGCCGCATTACGTAAAATTTGTGGACCAACTTCTTGACTGAAATAATCAGCACCTTCATTACGTGCTAAAACCATTGCTTCTAAAGCAACACGGTTAGCTGTAGCACCAGCTTGGATACCATCAGGGTGACCAATTGTACCACCACCAAATTGTAATACTACATCATCTCCTAAGTAGTGAACTAATTGGTGCATCTGACCACAATGAATACCACCTGAAGCAACTGGCATACAACGACGTAAACTAGCCCATGACATTTCGAAGAATAAACCATATGGTAAATTAACATCTAATGCAGTTAAACGTAAAGTATCATAGAAACCTTTAATCATTAAAGGGTCACCTTCTAATTTACCTACAACTGTTCCAGCGTGGATATGATCTACACCAGACATACGCATCCATTTACAGATTACACGGAAGTTGATACCATGATTTTTTTGACGTGCATAAGTTGAGTTACCAGCACGGTGTAAATGTAAAAGCATATCATTTTCACGAGCCCATAAAGCAATACTTTGGATTGCTGTATAACCCATAACTAAATCGATCATGATAACGATAGAACCTACTTCTTTAGCGTACTCTGAACGTTTGTAAACTTCTTCCATTGTAGCAGCTGTAACATTTAAGTATGAACCCTTAACTTCACCAGTTGCAGCAGATGCACGGTTAATACCTTCCATACAGTTTAAGAATCGTTCTCTCCAACGCATAAATGGTTGTGAATTAATATTCTCATCATCTTTTAAGAAGTCTAAACCACCTTTTAAACCTTCGAATACTACACGACCATAGTTTTTACCAGATAAACCTAATTTTGGTTTTACTGTTGCACCTAATAATGGTGTACCATATTTGTTTAAACGTTCACGTTCTACTACAATACCAGTTGCTGGACCTTGGAATGTTTTTAAATATGAATGAGGAATACGCATATCTTCTAAACGTAAAGCTGATACAGCTTTAAATCCAAAAACATTACCAATAATTGAAGCTGTTAAATTAGCTAAAGATCCTTCTTCAAATAAATCACATTCATATGCGATAAATGCAAAATATTGATCAGGTGTATTTGGAACTGGATCTACACGGTAAGCTTTAGCACGGTAGCGGTCACAAGCTGTTAATAAATCAGTCCATACAACCGTCCAAGTTGCTGTAGAAGATTCACCAGCTACTGCAGCAGCAGCTTCAACTGGATCTACACCTGGTTGTGGTGTAATACGGAATAAAGCTAAAACATCAGTAGTTTTTACTGCATATGAAGCATCCCAGTAACCCATTTTAGCGTAAGGAATTACACCAGATTCGTAACGGTCACTTTTAATTCGAGTCCGTTCTGATACAGATTGAGACATTGATTTCTCCTTAGAATAAAAAGGCAATATATAATAGATATTTAACTAATTTTATTTTTAAACTAGTTCTGTTGGTTGAATTTTTATTTAATTATATTAACAACCTTAATATTAATTATAGTCTGTTTTATATTCGCTTCAAATATATTTATAACTAATAAATTAAATAACTTTTAAGAATACTTTTTATAAAAATTTTTAAGAAGTGATAATCTTAAAATTAAATATTTATAATAGTAATTAGAATTTTTTATAACTTTTACAATAATTTTAATAAAAATCATCTATACATTATATCACTTATTTTTAGAGATCTATGGTTAATCAATCAAATAAAGTTTTAAATACAAATATAACTAAATTAGTTAATAAAACTTATCAATACGGTTTTTCAACAAAAATTGAGACAGAAATCATTGAAAAAGGGTTAAATGAACAAGTAATTAGATTAATCTCACAAAAAAAAAATGAATCACAATTTTTGTTAGCATTCCGTTTAAAAGCTTATCAAAGGTGGAAAAAAATGACACACCCTGAATGGGCATGTCTTAAATTTCCGCAAATTAACTATCAAGATATTATTTATTATTCAGCTCCAAAATTACAGAAAAAATTAAATGATTTAAACGAAGTTGATCCAGAATTAATAAAAACATTTGAAAAATTAGGTATTTCATTAACAGAACAAAAAAGATTAGCAAATGTTGCAATTGATGCTGTTTTTGATAGTGTATCTATTGGAACAACATTTCAAGAAGAATTAAATAAAGAGGGTGTCATTTTTTGTTCAATTTCTGAAGCAATTCTTGAATATAACAATTTAATTGAAAAATATTTAGGTTCGGTTGTTCCAATTGGTGATAACTATTTTTCCGCTCTAAATTCAGCAGTTTTTACTGATGGATCGTTCTGTTACATACCCCATGATGTAGTTTGTCCGTTAGATCTTTCAACTTATTTTCGAATTAATGATCAAATGTCAGGACAATTTGAACGTACCTTAATTATTGCTGAAAAAAATAGTAAAGTTAATTATTTAGAAGGATGTACAGCACCCCAATACGATACAAACCAATTACATGCTGCAATTGTAGAAATAATTGCATTAGAAAATGCTAATGTTAAATATTCAACCGTCCAAAACTGGTATGCTGGAAATGAGTTAGGGAAGGGTGGAATTTATAATTTTGTTACCAAACGAGGATTATGTTCCGGAACTAAATCAAAAATTTCATGGACACAAGTTGAAACTGGTTCAGCAATAACCTGGAAATATCCTAGTTGTGTATTGTTAGGTGATAAATCACAAGGTGAATTTTATTCAGTTGCTTTAACTAATAATTATCAACAGGCTGATACTGGAACAAAAATGATACATATTGGAAAAGAATCTAAAAGCCAAGTTATTTCAAAAGGAATTTCTGCTGGTCATTCTAAAAATAGTTATCGAGGTCTTATTAAAGTAACTAATAAAGCTATTGGTGCTAGAAATTATTCACAATGTGATTCATTATTGATTGGAAATTCTTCAAATTCAAATACATTTCCCTTTATTTCAATTCAAAATTCAACAACAAAAATTGAACATGAAGCATCAACGTCAAAAATTGGCGAAGAACAAATTTTTTATTTTTTACAAAGGGGAATTTGTCTAGAAAAAGCAGTTGAACTAATGATTAGTGGTTTCTGTCGCGATATTTTTACAAAATTACCATTAGAATTTGCTGCTGAAGCAGATAAATTATTAACATTAAAATTAGAAGGAAGTGTTGGATAATGAATAAAAATTTTCCTATGTTAGAAGTTAAAGACTTACAAGTTTCGATTAATGAAAATCAAATTTTAAACAATTTAAATTTAATTATTAATGAAGGTGAAATACATGCCATTATGGGACCAAATGGGTCCGGAAAAAGTACATTGTCAAAAGTTTTAGCAGGTCATCCAGCTTATAATATTATCAATGGTCAAGTTATTTTTAAAGGTTCCGATATTTTGGAATTAGAACCTGAAGAAAGGTCACATTTAGGTATCTTTTTAGCATTTCAATATCCAATAGAAATTCCAGGTGTAACAAATGAAGATTTTTTGCGGTTAGCTTATAATGCAAAACAAAAATTTTGTAATAAGCCTACGGCTGATCCAATTGAATTTTTGAGTATTATTTCTAAAAAATTAGATTTAATCAATATGTCACCATTGTTTTTAAACAGAAATATTAATGAAGGGTTTTCAGGTGGTGAAAAAAAACGTAATGAAATTTTGCAAATGATTTTATTAGACTCTGAATTAGCAATATTAGATGAAACTGATTCAGGTTTAGATATTGATGCTTTGAAAACAATTTCATTAGGAATTAATAACTTTATGAATTCTTCAAAATCAATTTTGTTAATTACTCATTATCAACGATTATTAGAATATATAAAGCCAACATATGTTCATGTAATGTATAATGGGAAAATTATAAAAACGGGTTCCGCTGAGTTAGCTGAAGAATTAGAAAAAAAAGGGTACGAATGGTTAAAATAATAAATTTTGGGTCTATTAAGAGTTTTAATATATTAATAACCCTAAAATTCGTATAAAGTTATTATAATACTAATTGTTCCTGTATATTTTTTAATATTGGGTAATTTACTAAATTAGTTAAATTTTATGTACCCAGAAATTTTTTATTCAAACACATTTACATTATTAGCGGAAGCAGAAGTTGGAAAACATTTTTACTGGAACCTAGGTGGTTTTCTAATCCATGGCCAAGTTCTTGTAGTTGTTTGGTTTGTATTATTAGTGTTATTAGTTTTAGGATTTTTAGGAAGTACTAATGCTGAGCGAATTCCACATGGTTTCCAAAATTTTATGGAAGCTGCTGTTGATTTTGTAACAGATATTGCTAAAGATCAATTAGGTGAAAGTTTTTATAAAGAATGGATTCCTTTTATTGGGACGTTATTCTTTTTTATATTTGGCTGTAACTGGGCAGGTGCTATTATTCCTTGGAAATTAATTGAATTACCAGAAGGAGAACTTGCTGCACCAACTAACGATATTAATACAACTGTTGCTTTAGCTTTATTAACCTCATTTGCTTATTTCTATGCAGGTTTAAGTAAAAAAGGGTTTGGTTATTTTAAACGGTATATTCAACCAATTCCACTTCTTTTACCAATTAACATTTTAGAAGATTTTACAAAACCTTTATCATTAAGTTTCCGATTATTTGGAAACGTATTAGCTGATGAATTAACTGTTACGGTTTTAACTTCATTAGTTCCATTGGTAATTCCTTTACCAATTATGTTATTAGGAATTTTTGCTGGTTCAGTTCAAGCATTAATTTTCTCAACATTAGCAGCTGCATATATTGCAGAAGCTCTTGAATAACATTTTAATATTAATCTCAATTAGATTTTTTAAAAATTATATATATAACTTCAATTTTATTATGGATTCTATTATTTCTGCTGCTTCTGTTATTGCTGCTGGTTTATCAATTGGTTTAGCTGCAATTGGCCCTGGTATTGGTCAAGGTAATGCCGCTGGTCAAGCTGTTGAAGGGATTGCTCGTCAACCAGAAGCAGAAAACAAAATTCGTGGTACATTATTATTAAGTTTAGCTTTCATGGAAGCCTTAACTATTTATGGTCTGGTTGTAGCTTTAGCATTATTATTTGCTAACCCATTTAACGGTTAATTAAAAAAACAACCATTCTTTTTTTAGAAAGTTATTATTTAATAAATAAAAACTCATGAAATTTAGTAATGAGTTTTTATTCAACCAATTTTAATTCTATAGTATAATATATAGATTTTATATGATTAATCTTTCAATATTAATTTCAAGTTCAGAAGTTAGTGGACCTGGTGGATTATTTGATTTCGATGCAACTTTACCTCTTGTTGCAATTCAATTTTTATTATTAATGGTTATTTTAAATATTATTTTATATAATCCATTATTAACTATAATTGATGAACGTAAAGAATATATTTTAACTAATTTAAGTAAAGCATCAGAAACATTAGTTGAAGCCAATAAGTTAACCACTAAATATGAACAAGAATTAGACAGTGTACGCAAAAAAGCCCAATTAGAAATTACAAACTCACAAAAAATTCATAAAGAAATCTTAGAAGTTGAATTAAATATTTCTCAAAAATATATTGATAATTTATTAGATACTATTATAAAAGATCTTTTTGCTAAAAAAGATATTGCTCTTAATAGTTTAGATGAAGTTGTTCAATCATTATGTGAAAATATTGAAACTCGCTTAGCTATTTAAATTTTTTGTTGTACGTAATTTTCCTTTTTATAAGTAAACCAGTTGATATAAAAACTCGAAAACATGGAAAATTTTGATCAAATTTTTACATTACTTGCTGAACAGGAAGGTATTAGTTTAAATACCAATATTCTAGAAACCGGTTTAATTAATATCCTTGCTTTAGTTGCAATTTTAATTTATACAGGCCGTGATTTCTTAGGATCATTATTAGAAGAGCGAAAAACTGTGATTGTAAAAGGTGTTCAAGATGCAGAAGATCGTTTAAATGAAGCTAAAAAACGCTTAGATGAAGCAGAAAAGCAATTAAATCAAGCTAATATTGTAATTAGTGAAATTAAAAATGAAACAATTGCAACAAAGAAAATTATCCTTGATGCTGATGCGTTACAAGCTAAAAAAGATTTAACGATTCGTTTTGAACGTGCTTTAGCAACTTTTAAATCAAAAGAACGCCAAATCTTTTTAGAAATTAAACAACAAATTGTTTCTCTCGTTTTACAAAGAACTGTAAGTCGTATACAGGAAACATTTAAATCAAAAGACCAAGCTGCGACATTAATTAATGAAACCATTAATAAATTAGAAGGAGATTTATTATGAGTGGAAATCCATTAACTGAAAAAGTTGCACTACCTTATGCACGTGCTTTGTTTGATTTCTCAGTTGAAAAAAATATTATGCACCAAATTACAGCTGATTTTCAAAATTTAGATATTTTTTTTACGGAAAGTAAAGAATTAGTAACATATTTAAATAACCCAATTATAAATCAAACTGCAAAACGTGAGGTTTTAGCAAAAACATTAAAATCACAGATTAATATAGAAACATTTAAATTCTTAATGGTTTTGGTAGATCGTGATCGAATTAACGTTTTAAATGCAATTATTAATAATTATTTAGAGTTGGTTTATGAAGCTGCTTCAATCAAAATGATTGAAGTTTCAACGGCATCAGAATTTACTAATTCTCAAAAAGAAACTTTAATTCAAAAATTAAAAGAACTAACAGACGCACGAGAAATTAGATTAATTGTTACAATTGATACTAGTTTAATTGGTGGTTTTTTAATTCAAACGGAATCAAAAATTATTGACTTTACTGTTAAAAATCAATTACAACAGTTAGCAAAACATTTAGATACTGTTTTAGAAATTTAATTATCAAAAATTCTATTAACCTTTTTATATTTTAAAAAATAATACAATGATAAACATTCGTCCAGACGAAATTAGTAGTATTATCCGTGAACAAATTGAACAATATGATCAAGATGTTAAAGTAGATAATATTGGTACTGTTTTACAAGTTGGTGATGGTATTGCTCGCGTTTATGGTCTTGACCAAGTTATGAGTGGAGAACTTTTAGAGTTTGAAGATAAAACAATTGGTATTGCTTTAAACTTAGAAAATGATAATGTTGGTGTTGTATTAATGGGTAATGGACGTCAGATTTTAGAAGGTAGTACTGTAAAATCAACAGGCCGAATTGCTCAAATTCCAACAGGTGAGGCATTTTTAGGACGAGTTGTAAATGCTTTAGGTGCTCCTATTGATGGCAAAGGTGACATTGAGTCTACAGATACTCAATTATTAGAAGCAATGGCACCTGGGATTATTAGTCGTAAATCAGTATGTGAGCCGCTACAAACTGGTATTACATCAATCGATGCTATGATTCCAATTGGACGAGGGCAACGAGAATTAATTATTGGTGATCGTCAAACAGGGAAAACATCTATTGCAGTTGATACAATTATTAATCAAAAAACAGAAAATGTTGTTTGTGTTTATGTTGGAGTAGGTCAAAAAGCATCAACAATTGCACAAGTTGTAAATGTGTTAGAAGAGAAAGGTGCAATGCAATATACAATTATTGTAGCAGCGAGTGCAAACGATCCAGCAACATTACAATATATTGCTCCGTATGCAGGCGCTGCCCTGGCAGAGTATTTTATGTATAATGGTAAAGCTACACTAGTTATTTATGATGATTTAACAAAACAAGCTATGGCTTATCGTCAAATGTCATTACTATTACGTCGTCCTCCAGGTCGTGAAGCATATCCTGGTGATGTCTTCTATTTACATTCACGTTTATTAGAACGTGCTGCAAAATTAAGTGATGCATTAGGTGGTGGAAGTATGACTGCATTACCAGTTATTGAAACACAAGCAAGTGATGTATCAGCTTATATTCCTACGAATGTTATTTCAATTACGGATGGACAAATTTTCCTATCAAATGATTTATTTAACTCAGGAATTCGTCCAGCGATTAATGTGGGTATTTCAGTATCACGTGTAGGATCTGCAGCACAAACAAAAGCGATGAAAAAAGTAGCAGGTAAATTAAAATTAGAATTAGCGCAATTTGCAGAATTAGAAGCTTTCTCTCAATTTGCTTCTGATTTAGATGAAGCTACACAAAAACAATTAGCTCGTGGTACACGTTTACGTGAATTATTAAAACAACCTCAAAATTCACCTTTATCAGTAGCTCAACAAGTTGCATTAATTTATACTGGAATTAATGGGTTTTTAGATGATTTAGAAGTAGCTGATGTTAAAAAATATTGTGCAAATTTATTGTCATATTTAGAAACTTCAAGTAATCCATTTATTAGTATTGTTACTTCTACAAACCAATTTACAGAAGAAGCTGAAACTGCTTTAAAAGATGCCATTGCTGCATCAAAAGAAGTCTTTGTTAAATAATCCTTAATGCATAATATATATATATATATATATATTATGCAGAACGTTGTATTTTTGTATAACAAGTAGTTTAGCTTATGATATCAACGGATTTGCTAGACAAATCCTAGCACAAAACTCGTCTCTAAATTTGTATAAATACACTTACCCAAAATTTTATGTCACAATTCGAAATTGTAAAAACTGTTATAGATCAATGTAAAGCTGATACTATGGATATGTCATTATTAGAACCTTTAACCAAAGTGGAGCATGTTAGCAAATGCCTTAACAAAGAATTATCCCCGTATGGTTTAAATACATTCGTATCCCCTGATAAAACATCTATATTAATTGATGATCAAGGAATGAACCAAGTCATCAACTATTTTGAAGGAACTGGGTATCAACCTGTAGTCACAGAAGAACATGTGGAGCGTGTTACAAACATAATACAATCAGCTGATAAAGAAAAAATACCCTTGCTATGGTCTCAATCAGGATTTAAAAAACGTTACTACAACTTTAAGCAAATGGGATTCAACGGTGCTAATTTATTGAATGTTCTCAATTTGAACACGTTAAATGCTGCAGCAGCAACCTTATCACCTACAGGGGCAGTAACTCTTTCTCTTAGTGGTGTGGTAGCCTTAAGCTGGACCGGTAGCTTGTTTTTTTCAACGTTAGAAAACTACATACCCAATGAGTTTGTTAAAACCAAAGCAGTTATTAAAGGTTCAAAATTTGCAATCGCTATTCCAATAAGATTAGTTGAGCACACTACCAATGTGATATTTGGTACTGCCGAGAATTCCACAATCGGCGTTCAATTACCAATAAATGTAACAGATAAATTTAATGTAGCAGAAGGACCCCGAATAAAAGATATTCAAAAATTAAGAAAACCAGTAGGTGAATTCCTTTATAAATTCGGTAAGAAGTACTTCCCAGACACATTTAAATAGTAAAGTCAATTTTAAAGAATAATAAATATTCTTTGAAATTAATTATGGGTAAACTCATTAACTCTTCACTCAATAAACTTGCTAATTTTATTTTTATAAAGTTAGGTGAATAATTTATATGTGTACTTAAATCACTAGTATATAATTCTTTTATGCCAAACTCTTTTAACCAATCTTCTGGTAAATTAATGTCATTAAACTTTTCATTAGCGGATACCTCTTTTAAACCTAAGTACTTTAAATGAATAGTCCAAATCAGATTCCAATTCTTAGTATTCACTGTTTTAATACAGGGTATTAGACTTACTGGCCAAATTACGTTTCCAAGACTCTTACCACTTAAAGTCCAAAGTCTCCACCGGTTTACACTTAAAACCGATAAGTCTGGACAATTATTTGAAAATACAACAACATGTATATCCCCGATCTGAATCTCTTTATGCTTACCTCCAAAAGTTGTTTCTAAATAACCAGATTTTACATCTTCCATTAAGGCAGTTGCAGATAATATCTTTTCCATATCTGATGAACGTGGAAAATCAAAAAGCAGTACTTTTGGATCCTTATAGTATTTCATACGATAATTCTCAATTTTTTATAACAGTCAGCTCCATCCTATCTAAATTATCTATTTTCATTAAGATACCATCTGTTGGAACCTCAGATACATAAGCTCGCGCAAAGCTTGATTTACCAGTATTTCCTACTGGATCAATGATCCAATCCACGGTTCGATCGTCAGGTATTTTATCTATTAATTCTTTTCTTACGAACTTTTGCCATAGATAAGGATTGTTTAAAACTTCCTTTAATTGCGGTTTTCTATCTAAAAAATCCATTTGCCATTGATGCTTATAAATTTTACCTGAATATCTCTCAGAAATAAAGATAGTTTCCTTTAAACAATAATTTTTCATGTCTTCTAAATTAAATTGTATTTCTACATTAATATGACCTTCTATTTTTTCTTGAAAAGCCTCTAATACTTTTTTCTTAGTACATAAAGAACTAACTTCTATAGCTAATTGATAATGCGGTATCGAAGTTTCTCCCCCAATCTCTAACTGACCCACGAAATCCGCAATATCAGTATAATTTTTATTTACATTTTGTAAACGAATTTTATTTAAGATATCAGTCATAAGAAACCGGTCAAGAAAGTTCAATTCTTTTAACTTATTATCTATTTCTAAAATAGACATATCTTTCCAATTAATAATTTGATCCAACTTTGGATTTATAACTATACCAAATAATTTGGACCTATTCATATTCTTCTTCTTTTCTTTTGTAACTTTCATAAGTACTATTTCTCTTGATAATTAAATTTTAAGAAAAAGACCTACCCTCCGTTCCGCAAATCCTCACTTCGCCTCACCTGCACTATCGTTTAACCATGTACGAAGTACATAGAACAAGACACGATAGTGCAAGAAAAACTTAAAAGTTTTTCTTATATATATATATATTAGAGCAGTTATGTATTTATGTATAACAGACGTTATACGCTTATTTAACAGTCTAATCCCAGTACATAAAGTAATACATAGTCTATACATAGTTGCCCAATTATGTATAAAACTCCTACTTTTTTGTTAAATTACATATAATACTATATGAACATTTATTTACGTATTTTAGAAATTTATTAATTATGTTTGGATCAAAAAAAGTAGGAGAAACCCTTCAACTAACAAATGATATACTCCGCGGTATTAATGCTACCGTTTGGGGTGGAGTTGAAAGAGCGGAAAAAGTAGGCACATCTGTCAAAACAGGTATATCTGGAGCTGATGTCATAATTGGAACAAGCCACGCACTACAAGATATTCAATGCAACGATCCAGTTTGCGCAACAATTGATGTTATTGGAAGTTTATCAAGCTCTTTGGGCCTAATTTTGGCCCGCATACCTGTTACAAAAAAATATACTACTTATACAACCTCAGTTACGATTTGCTGCCGCACAGTTAGATTCTATTGCAAAAACTACGGAACATTTTGGGGATGTACTGTTGGAGCCGTAAACGTCGTTAAAGAAACTGTTAAGGATAAGCTGTTAAAATAATTTATAATATTCTATGTAACTCATAATATATAATTTATTTCTCTAGGAATTGAGATATTAATAAATTTATTAATATCTCAATTCCTAGAGAAATAAATTATACTACAAGTATATATAAATACATGCATGAAATTTAATAAGTATTTTTTGTTGTAAAATTAATTATTGAGTCACTATCAATATTTTCCATAAATTCCATTGCTTGTATTTTTATATAATTAGGAGAATTATACATGTTTGTTACTAAATCTTTTACATATTGAACTGTTCCACCAAACTTTTCTAAATTATCTCCTTCTTTTATTAACCATGATTCATCAAAATTTATTAATTCATATTGTTTTAAAAACCTTAATTCTTCTAGAGTTAAATTTCTAATAGATATTGTCCATCTTATATTCCAAGATCTACGAGACACTTTTTTTAAGTAAGGACTAATTTTACACGGCCAAATGATATTTTCATACTGCCTACCACCTAATCTCCATAATCTCCATCTATCTACACTTAAAACTGATAAATCAGGAGCATTATTTGATAATACGACTATATGTACATTTGATATCTCAATTTCCTTATGGTTACCACCAAAAGTTGTTTCTAAATGACCAGATTTTGCATCTTCCATCAAAGCCGTTGCTGATATAATTTTACTTGGATCCGAAGCTCGTGGGAAATCAAAAAATATAACTTTTGGATCTTTATAATGTATCATTCTATAATTTTCGATCTTCTTTATAAGAGTTAATTCCATCCGATCTAAATTATCTATTTTCATTAATATACCCTCTGTGGGAGCTACCGAAACGTAGGCTCGCACAAAAGAAGACTTACCAGTATTCCCAACTGGATCAATAACCCAATCCACTGTACGATCATCTGGTACCCTACCTAATAATTCTTTTCTTACAAATTCTTGCCATCTATAAGGAGTTTTCAAAACCTTATTCAATTCTAGTTTCCTATCTAAAAAATCTATACCTTACTTGTGTTTGCAAATTCTACCTGAATACTCAGGCAAAATCAACTCAGATGCTTTCCCACAGTACTCTTTCATACTTTCGTAATTAAATTGTATCTGTACGCTTATATGCCCATCTATCAACCCCTCGAGTGCCTCTAAGAGCTACCGTTTCGTACAAATAGTCCTCATTTCAATTACTAATTGATAATGAGGAATTCTACTTTCTGAACCTAACTCAAGTTGACCAAAAAAGTTCTTTATGGTAGTCTTATTTTTGCTAACATTAACAATCTCTAAATTATTTAAGGCCTTGGTCAGTTTAAACTTGTCAAGAAAACCTATGCGCTTTAATTTTTCACCTATCTCTAAAGTCGTCATATTTTTCCAATCAACTTTTTTCGATAACACAGGATTTATTACAGCCCCAAATAATTTTGATCTGTTTTTGTTTCATTTTTATTTTCCATTCGATATCTTCACTAATCCTTAATCTTACAAGAAATTAAAATTTTTCATTAAATCTGCTTCCATTCTTGCAATATTTTATCAATTCTTCACTTAAACCGGGATCAATAAAATAATATTAAATACGAGTTTCGATTGTAAAAAATCGAAAACTTACAATGTATTGAACAATTAATTTGTTCGAATGACCTAACTATTAATTTGATTAATGTTTGAAAAATAACTACTTAAAATAATATTGTTTTTATAAAATTTTAGTCCATTTTTATTATTTGAATTTACTTGTACAAGACACCCAAAATAAGTTCTTGTTTTCAGTCTTATTTATTATTGACAATGAACAAATTATTGAATAATATAGTTTTAATACCTTTTATTTTATATAATTAATTTATCATTCTAAATTATAGTGTATAAACTTGATTTTGATATATTTACTAAAATATGATTATATAAAATTAAAAGTTGAGTTAAAATAAATAAAATTTAGTAAATAATAATAAAAAACTAATGCCGAAATTAAAAACTCGTAAAGCAGCTGCCAAAAGATATAAAATTACTGGAAATAATAATTTTTTGCGCCGTCATGCTTTTAAAGGTCATCTATTAATGAAAAAATCAAATAAACAAAAACGTAAATTATCTCAAAATTTATGTGTGAAAAAAGTGGATACTCAAGCAATTAAAATAATGCTACCGTATTAATTAAGATATTACTTCAATATTATATATTATTCATAAAAAAAAATCAAAATGGTAAGAATCAAGCGTGGTAATGTGGCTAGAAAACGCCGAAAAAAAATTTTAGCAATGGCAAGTGGTTATCGAGGTGCACATTCCATTTTATTTCGTGTAGCTAATCAACAAGTTATGAAAGCCCTACGATATTCATATATTGGTCGAAAACAAAAAAAACGAATCTTTAGAAGAATTTGGATTAGTAGAATTAATGCTGCTTCTCGATTTAATGGTATTACTTATAGTCAATTAATTAATAAATTTAAGAAATCAAATATTGATTTAAATCGTAAAATGTTATCTCAAATTGCTATTTTAGATACGTCAACATTTAAATCATTAATTGACATGACTAAATAGTTTCACAGAAATAAAAAAAAGTTATCTTTCTCTTAAAATATGAATTCAAGGAATGAATTAGAAAAATTAATTGATAACTTACCCTTGTTTGTGCAAACAAATTTACTTAATCATAACCGATATACCGAACTTGTTGAAGTTCTTTTAGATTTAGGATGTCGTCCCGAAGCACATTTTATTAATGAATCAGAATATTTATCTCAAAAACTTCTTTCCTGGCAAGATATTGATTATGTGATTAAACGAATTAGTAAATTTAGTAATGAAAATCGAGCAGGAATTGATAGAACACTTCATCGAATAAGTTGTATTCGGAATCGACAATTTTTAATTAATGGGTTAACATGTCGAGTTGGACGTGCTATTTTTGGAACTATTTCAATAATTCGAGATTTATTAGAATCTGAAAAATCTATTCTAATTTTAGGAAAACCGGGTACTGGAAAAACAACTATTATTCGTGAAATAGCTAGAATTTTAGCAGATGAAATGAGTAAACGTGTTATAATAGTTGACACCTCAAACGAAATTGCTGGTGATAGCGATATACCCCATTTTGGTATTGGTCGTGCCAGAAGAATGCAAGTTTCCACAACAGATCTTCAACATAAAGTTATGATTGAAGCAGTTGAAAATCATACACCACAAATTATTATTATTGATGAAATTGGTACAGAATTAGAAGTCTTAGCGACGCGAATTATAACAGAAAAAGGCGTACAACTTGTTGGCACAACACATGGGAATTGTTTAGAAAATTTAATTAAAAATCCTTCATTATCTGATTTAATTGGTGGTATTCAATATGTTACATTAAGTGATGAAGAAGCCAAACGAAGGGGAACACAAAAAAGTATTCTAGAACGAAAAGCTTATCCAGCATTTGAGATTGTAATTGAAATTAATAACCCAACATCTTGGATTATTCATGAAAATGTAAAAGTATCAGTTGATAAATTATTACGTCAAACAACGGGATTTGAGCAAATTAGACAATTTCAGTTAGATGATAAATTACGAATAAAATACTACTCAAATTTGTTATTTAAACCATTTTTATCGATGACTCAATCTCGAACTCAAAATGTTCGAAATTGGGATCAAAGAAATGAACGAAACTCGTACAATTTTCAAATTGTACTTTCAAAATCGCTAAAAATTTATACATATTCCATATCAAGTAATTTTTTACGAGAGATTTTTAATAAATTAGGTTTAGACTTTAGTTTTACAACGGATATTAAAGACGCTCATATAATTATTGGTTTAAAAAATCATCTTCAACAGAATTTAAAATTAAAGGAATTAGCTAAACAAAAAGAAATCCCTATTTATTCTTTTAATCAAGTTAGTCTCTATCAATTAACAAAATTTATTAAATTTCTTCTTTAAAAGTTAGGCAACTGGGTTTATGTTCTTAATTTCATGGCGTGGTTACTGGCAAGAATTGATTGAAACATTAGTTTGGGCCCATGAACGTACACCATTAGCTAATTTAATTCGTTGGCGTGACAAACCTGTAGCTTTATCAATTGTTCAAGCTCGATTAGTTGGGTTAGTTCATTTTAGTGTTGGTTATATTTTAACATATGCATCATTTGTTATTGCTTCAACTTCAGGTAAATTTGCATAACAATCAAATTTAAAGTTTAGAGTATTTATTATAAATTTCTTTATAATAAATATTCTAATTTTAAAATTTTTTTATTTAAACCTTGCATAATTTATTTAAATTCAGTAATATATATAAATATAATACTGATATTTTTATTAGTTAAAACATTATAATTTTAACTGCATTTTCGGGATATAGCTCAGCTTGGTAGAGCACCTGCTTTGGGAGCAGGGGGTCGTAGGTTCAAATCCTACTATCCCGATATTATTAAATCAAAATAGCGTTAATCCATTTAATTTAAAAAAACTATTGATAGAATTTTGTTTCTTTTTTATACTAACTATTTATATCTGATAGATTAAAATCTTATTAACTTAATTTAAAATTTTTAATGAGTTTAGACGAAAAATTTATTCCAATCCGCATAGCGGTTTATCAAATAACTGAAAATTTTTTTAAAAAAATAGCGACATTATTTGGATATCCAGAAAACCCCGGGATACCAACTGTTTATGAAATGCCAAATGAAACATATCTTAGGTCAGAATTCTTTGATAATCTTCCAATCCATAAAACATATTGGCCTCCAATTCAACAACCAGAAACTTGGTTTGAAATGATCGTGGGACCAGCACCCAAAGTTGAATCTATACCACGTTATGTGTATGAAAATAAGGAAGAAGGCTTTTATAGTTTTTATATTGAAAATTTTAAAAACCTTTATTTCTTACCTGATTGGCTTTCTGAGTTTATTCAAGTTCAATTAAATATTTGTTTAGATATAAGTCTTTTAGAAACAATTCGCGAAATAATATTTATCGGTTTAATAATTTATTCACAAATGGTAATACTTAGAATTGCTATCTCATGGTTAATTTATATTAATCCGTATACTTTTCCTTGGTGTTATCTTGCTGCGGCAGTAGATTGGACAGAAGATGTTTTACAAGGAATTGTACCTGCGATATTAGGTGTAAATATAACGGGAAGTGTATTCCTTGGTGTGCTTGGAATTATAGCAGATAGCTTAAATCATTTAGTTTTCACTATGCCATTTCTTCCAAGTGAAGGTGAAGCAACAAAAATTTTAATTAATAATGATATGAAAGATATATTAGTTTTTCATTATTTACCAATTTTGTGGTATCGTCATTCCATTCCAAATAATATCCGAGAATATTGGTATTATCAAAACCCAGAAATTTTAGAATATATGCAAAAATCTTATAAAGATTTAAATATTCAATTTCTACCTGATAATATTATCCACGATCTCAATTCACAGACTTTTGATTCATTAGTAAATCAAATTAATAATCTTATCGATAGTTGATACTAATTTTCTTTTGATATCCTAAACCGAATAACAGAATTCGAAAAAAGTACCAATTCACTTCAAGTAATGAAACAATTTTGAAGGAAAAAAAGATATTATTAATGATAATAATTAATTTCAAAGAAAATCAATCAAAGATCTTTGCTTATAGTTTAGAAATATTATCTCTATTATTAGATTCTTAGACTAAAATTTTTCCTTTTTCCGAATAGACTAATTATTACATATGATTAGTGTTTTAATAAATTAAAAAACTTTTCATTTTTTTGTAAAACTAGTTTGAAATGGAAAGTTTTTTAACATAGCATTCTATTTATAAAGTATCAATCGATTTTTTGATAAACGTTTACTAAAATTATCTTAATTATTATATTTATAATTCGTGGAAGTATGGTAAAATTGAATATAAACAAAAATTGAGTAATGATTATTTTTGTAAGCTATAATTAATGTTGTGATTTTTAGAGGAATTAAAAAAATTAATCTTAAAGAGTTAAATTATATACTATCATAAACTATTAAAAATTTGGGTCATTGATCCAATTGCCTACTGTTTACTTAGTGATTTTCTTGGTTCGATTATTGCTTTGCAGTAAAAAAACTATATATCAGAAAAACAGGCTATGGAGCGTTTAAAAAACTTACTTTAAAAACCAAAAATTCCAAAATAATAAATGTTTATAAACTCATTTTGATGCCTCGTGGTTGGATCGATGATATGCCAACCCAGGAATTTTCAAATGAGGTTTTTAAACTTGTCGCTAAGGTTAAAGAATGGATTGAGAAATTGCTTGCTTCTTATGCAGAAAGGGAGCTCACAACTATAACAGCTAAAATATTTTTTATAAGTGGTCGGTTGTTTATAGGACTCGTTTTAGCAAGATATAAAATTGAATTAGATTATGAATTTATTATTAATTCAACACTCAACAAGAATAGATGGACTTATTGATAATGGATTTAACTGAAACAAACGTTCAAGACCAATCTCGTGAAGGTATATTCTCAACCATTGAGGATATAAAAGATGAGTTTATTGCCGGTACCATCTACAGAAAATACATTGAAGCTATATTTGAAAAACTAATTGTGTTAGTGTTTACTAACGAGAATCTAGATGAATAGTAATCAAAACTATTGAATCAGAGATGATTAAAGCGACTGTATTATCTCCTTAAACTTATTAATTAAGTCTAAAAAATTTAAGCTATCCATTAATTGATATGGTAATATTCTGTAAAGTTTTTAAAATTAATTAAAAATTTATTAAGTTTAAACAATTTTTGGAAATTTAAATCTTGATTTATTTAATTCCTTAGTAATATATAAATTAACTTTACAAAGATAAACTTTTTACGAAAGTTAATAAAAATTTATGGAAATTTAAAGAGAGTTTGATCCTGGCTCAGGATGAACGCTGGCGAGATGCCTTATACATGCAAGTCGTACGAGATTAAACTCAAGTGGCGGACGGGTGAGTAACACGTAAGAATTTGCCTTTAGGAGGGGGACAACAACTGGAAACGGTTGCTAATACCCCATATGCTTTCGAGTGAAATGAATTTTTTCGCCTAAAGAGAAGCTTGCGGCTGATTAGCTTGTTGGTGAGGTAATGGCTCACCAAGGCGACGATCAGTATCTGGTTTGAGAGGACGATCAGACACACTGGAACTGAGACACGGTCCAGACTCCTACGGGAGGCAGCAGTAGGGAATTTTCCGCAATGGGCGAAAGCCTGACGGAGCAATCTCGCGTGAGGGATGACGGCCTATGGGTTGTAAACCTCTTTTTTCAGGGAGGAATAAATGACGTGTACCTGAAGAATAAGCATCGGCTAACTCCGTGCCAGCAGCCGCGGTAAGACGGAGGATGCAAGTGTTATCCGGAATCACTGGGCGTAAAGCGTCTGTAGGTGGTTTAATAAGTCAACTGTTAAATCTTGAGGCTCAACCTCGAAATCGCAGTCGAAACTATTAGACTAGAGTATAGTAGGGGTAAAGGGAATTTCCAGTGGAGCGGTGAAATGCGTAGAGATTGGAAAGAACACCGATGGCGAAGGCACTTTACTGGGCTATTACTAACACTCAGAGACGAAAGCTAGGGTAGCAAATGGGATTAGATACCCCAGTAGTCCTAGCCGTAAACAATGGATACTAGATGTTGAACAGATCGACCTGTGCAGTATCAAAGCTAACGCGTTAAGTATCCCGCCTGGGAAGTATGCTCGCAAGAGTGAAACTCAAAGGAATTGACGGGGGCCCGCACAAGCGGTGGAGCATGTGGTTTAATTCGATGCAACGCGAAGAACCTTACCAGGGTTTGACATGATACGAATTTCTTTGAAAGAAGAAAGTGCCGTTTGGAACGTATACACAGGTGGTGCATGGCTGTCGTCAGCTCGTGTCGTGAGATGTTGGGTTAAGTCCCGCAACGAGCGCAACCCTCATTTTTAGTTGCCTTATGGAACTCTAGAAAGACTGCCGGTTATAAACCGGAGGAAGGCGGGGATGACGTCAAGTCAGCATGCCCCTTACACCCTGGGCTACACACGTGCTACAATGGGTGAGACAATGAGATGCAACTCTGTGAAGACTAGCTAATCTATAAACTCACTCTAAGTTCGGATTGTAGGCTGCAACTCGCCTGCATGAAGTTGGAATCGCTAGTAATCGCTGGTCAGCTACACAGCGGTGAATTCGTTCCCGGGCCTTGTACACACCGCCCGTCACACCATGGAAGCTGGTTATACCCAAAGTCGTTACTCTAACCTTTTTGGAGGAGGATGCCTAAGGTAGAATTAGTGACTGGGGTGAAGTCGTAACAAGGTAACCGTACTGGAAGGTGCGGTTGGATCACCTCCTTTTAAAAGATATTTTTAAAATTTATGGTTGATAATTAATATAAAATGGGCTATTAGCTCAGTTGGTTAGAGCGCACCCCTGATAAGGGTGAGGTCTCTGGTTCAAATCCAGAATGGCCCAGCGGGGGTATAGCTCAGTTGGTAGAGCACCGCCTTTGCACGGCGGTTGTCAGCGGTTCGAATCCGCTTACCTCCACATGGAAAAATTATAAAGTTTTCTTAAAAATAATAAAATTAAAAGTTTTAAATTCAAGGAATTAAGAGTTTATGGGGGATACCTTGGCATTCAGAAGCGATGAAGGACGCGGTTACCAGCGAAATGCTTCGGGTAGTTGGAAACAAGCTATGATCCGGAGGTCTCCGAATGAGGAAACTTTAAATACTCCTTATTGAATACATAGATAAGAAAGAGCGAACCTAGGGAACTGAAACATCTTAGTACCTAGAGGAAAAGAAAGTAAAAAACGATTCCCTTAGTAGCGGCGAGCGAACTGGGAAAAGCCTAAACTTAATTTTATTAAGGGTAGTGGGACAATTGTTAATCGATTAGGACAATTAGATGAACAAGTTGGAATACTTGACCAAAGAAAGTGATAGTCTTGTAATTGAAAATTGAAATAATCAAATTGAATCCCAAGTAGCATGGAGCACGTGAAATTCCGTGTGAATCTGCGAGGACCACCTCGTAAGGCTAAATATTCCTGAATGACCGATAGTGAACAGTACCGTGAGGGAAAGGTGAAAAGAACCCCGGGAGGGGAGTGAAAAGAACATGAAACCATAAACTTACAATCAGTAGGAGGACGACTAAATCGTTTGACTGCGTGCCTGTTGAAGAATGAGCCGGCGACTTATAGGTAGTGGCAGGTTAAGGCAGAGAATGCCGGAGCCATAGTGAAAGCGAGCCTGAATAGGGCATATGTCACTGGTTATAGACCCGAACCCGGATGATCTAACCATGGTCAGGTTGAAGCTTAGGTAATACTAAGTGGAGGACCGAACCGACTGATGT
>Ga0209951_1000012_pt1 | contig 48114 bp, 73 predicted proteins | sample SalPon2_A_H2O_MG_2_FD_185725 | JGI IMG/M metagenome (GOLD analysis project Ga0209951, IMG submission 185725) | Salt pond water microbial communities from South San Francisco under conditions of wetland restoration - Salt Pond MetaG SF2_A_H2O_MG... ...
GCTTAAAATTTGGCAATCTCAATTATTTTTCGTATCTTAGTGGGGGGGTTATATATAAAAAAAAAGTGGAGTTATCAACAGGGCAATGTGGATAAGTTGTTCATAAATAGGTAACACTCCGCAACCCTAGTGTTTACAGGCGTTTGCACGGGTCGGATTGGGTATCTCCCCAGGCATTGGACCGAATGATTTTCCAATATTGGGTATCTGACAATAGTTACAATTGTAATAAGTTTCCTATAATTGGGGCTGGGTGTTACATTTGTAACTTATTGTGTTTACCATTTATGGGGGATGTGGATACAATGTGGATAAGTTTAACATAAATTTAACATTGTGGGCTTGTATATGTAAAATAAATTGCCTATCTTTATACTGTAATTGGTTGGGGGGTGAAAGAAATCCCAATCGGTTCGTTCTTTGAGAGATGAATGATTAACGTAGGAGTAACTATCCTACTTCCCCTTGGGCTGGGGAACACTAACGGCTTTGTAGTGAAGTTATCAAGCGGTTCGAAACGTGAAGTGGTTACCTATGTGGTTCGACTCCCTTCTTCTCTCCTATTTTTTCTACTTGTTTTATTCATAATTGAGAGGGCTTCGGTCCTCTCTTTGTTAATAACTTGTTGATAAGTTTAACAATTATTTAACATTGAAAGCTTGTTTATATGGAAAAGATTCGTTATCTTTACATAGTAAAGAGAGAGATATGATAAAGAACTATAAGAATTACCAATGTGAGCTGAGTGGCTCGGTGGTGTACATCAGAAAGAATGATGAGTTAATTAAGGCCGTTGAGGTTAATGTATGGGAAGCAGTTGAGAGATACCAATCCCTATGTAAACAGGTTCAGAAGCTTTCGTTGGGATAAGAATTAAAAAGTGAAGTAAATAATAATTAGTTAAATCAGTAGTATATGAACAAGCAGTATCGTATTAGTAAGTATCAGTATGGTTACCAACCCAAAATTAATTACTGGAAGTATAAGTGGAATCAAGCCATTGAGATGGGTAATGTAGAAGGGGCACTCCGTGCAGAAGAGAAGGTAGAATACTTTACTAACCGCCAGATGGAAGTGTATGGACACCATATGGCAGTAGGGAATGTAATATAAGAGTAAGAGCCCGAACACCCCACTCATAAGCCTTTATAGGAAATGAAAGATACTCGAGCAGAGGGGGGGGGCATTTACTTGTAAACCGTTGGGAATCAACGAGTTACACCCACGCTTAATCAATTTTCATGCGGAGGTCGGGTTTTCTCCCTAGGGAAAACCTGTCTGAAGTGGTATGTAGTACATATGAGGTAAATAATATTTAACATAAACTTAACATTAGAAATTTGGATATACCAACTATTAGTGGTATCTTTACTTTGTAATAATGAGAGAGATAAAATTAAATACTAAAGATATGAAAAAATCAGATTGTTCAAGAGTTTACAAACTATCATTCGAAGATGGTTCAACTCACTATGGTAGAGTAGTTCTATCAAAAAACTATTCAGCATCTACCTACTTAAAGGATACGGCTAATAGAGAAAGGTTAAATAGTAGAAACCCACTTAGAGTGAATATGACTACCTTTGTTGAAAAGAAAGTTGCCGCTGAGTTAGAAACTACCAAATGTGAAATTGTTTTTGAAGGGTTAACCTCTGAGGCTATCAAAGTTAAAGATGAGATGGCTGAGAATGATTCGAATTCACTTAACCTCAGAAGTGGTGTTGAGATGGGAGAGAGAAAAGATATCGTTAAAGTTCCTACAAAATATTCAAAGCTCCTTCGTTCTGTAAGTGGTGATGTAATATCCTTTGTGAGTTCTTCTTATGCTAGAAAGCATGATTTGGTTCAATACCTTAACGAAAACAAAAGATATCCGTTGGATGATACCTTCGCTCAAATTTTGGTTCCTGTTGAAAGAATTTAATATATAAAATAAAAGGGATATGAAAAGAGAAAAGCAATACGAAGATTCAGCTAAGTTAGCTGGGTATGCAATGTTAGGTGGTATCCTAACTTTAGTTGGATTGGTAATCTATAATATGATTGTATATGGGGTTAGTTAAAAAGGTTAAAAGTAAATTACTTACGAAACTATTTGTGGAGTGGGTAAGGGAAAGTAAGGATGTGGAAGCACTTCAATTCTCTAAGGAACTGATTTCCAATAGAATAGATGTAGTTGATAACCGAACAAGAGTAATAGGATTCCGAAATGGTGTTGAGTGATAAACAATGGAATGGGTTGAAACGAATGCTTGGTGGTAACGAAAGTTATACGAATTCCGTATCCGGTCATTCCTACATCACCCTATCCCGTCTTTCAGAGGTACAAGATTCTTATTTACTTACCTATAACAATAATATAGAGGTAGAGATACATAGGTATTCAGAGGTATCTAATTACGATGTATCTTATTTACATACTCTATGGAATCTATGGGTTATGGATACTCAGCGTATCTCTTAGATACTTTATTGTTTTATTTTTACCTCATCCCCAAACTTAATGAATGAAAACTTAATATAAACTTAACATTGGAAGTTTGGTAGAGTGGAAAGAGTTTCGTATCTTTATACTGTAACAATGAGAGATATGAAAAGAATAGAAGAATTTCAAAAAGCGATAGTGGGAGTTAAGTTTACTCCGGCACAGAAGAAGATAGTTGAACTTATCCTTAAAGGATGGACTATTGAGGTTGTTAACAAACACCATATGAGTGGTGGTCAGTTGATGTGGAGAAATCCTAACTCTGATTACTTAGAGCATGCTGGTAAAGTTTACAAAGCATTCTTCAATGTGTTCTACCAAATAAAGAAACAAAGTGGAGTGGAGTTATCAACTAAGGGTTATATAAACTAAGAGATATGAACATAGAATATAAAATTACTGAGATTGAGAATCCCATCACCAAAGATGAGTTAAGAGTCCTAAAGAAGTTCTTAGGTGAATTCACCTTAAAGACTAACGCAGGATTAGATATCCATAGTTCCGAAGTTGAGGATGGAAAATGGAATGGTATAACACTTAAAAGATTATGATGATTGATTTAAATAAAGAAATGGCTTGGGTAACCTTTATGGATGAAGGGTGGCAAACCCAATGGTATCCTATTGTAGATACCATCACTGGAGTACAACTTCCTTTTGATGATACGATTATGGATAGATGTCGTTCTCAATACAATGGGCGTGATGGTCGTGATTGGACATACTTCGGTATCGCACCAACCTCACAAATGATATTGGGGAACGCTGTTAGAGATAACCTTTAAAGGAATGTAAATTTCTTTTAAAAACACACCTCAAAATCGGTGGGAAGATGTTTAACGTTTTTTTAACATTTAAATTTGGAATTGTAAAATATAATTCGTATATTAGTATAGTAATAAGAAATGAGTATGATAAATTTTAATGACATTGAGTTCGGGCCTCATCCAAACGGAAGAGGTATACAAGGTAAGTTAAAGGTAAATGGGTTTACCCTAAGTGTGGTGGCTGGTTCATTTATGCATAGTACACCACGCGAAGATTTGAATTCGGTAGATGATTTTAGTTCGTTTGAAATCGCAGTGTTTGATTCCAATGGTGATTGGGCAACTCAAACATTCTTTCCTGATAATGGGGATGATGTTAAAGGTTGGGTGAGTAGAGATGAGATTACTGAGTTGATTGGTAAACTTCAAAACCACATCCCTAACAATACCATCGCAGGTGTTGATTTTACGGATTCACTAAATCAGTTGGAAAACCTTTAACACCAAATGGCAAACTATACTAATCGATATGGTGATACATTCACCTTTGAACTAAACGAACGAGGTAACATCCAATGGAGTGGTAACTTCAAATATTGTCGTTTCGCAGGTAATGATACTATTACTATGGTAGACCCAAGTGGTGGCCCATACATTTCAAGTAAAATGGATATGAAGTTGTTTGGGTTTGATGGTAAGATTGTAAATGGATTCATCCCCAACGAAGATGGATATGAAATAGTGGTAGAGAGATGAAAGCAATGCAAGAGTTGATTGAAGAAATTATTGATATTATAGATTCAGAGAATAGCGGACTATCAGCAGAGCAACGTCTTGATGAGATTAATAGATTAATAAAAACCTTTAACACCAAAGAGAAATGAAAGAAGGAACAACAACAAATAATATTGTTTTAGACGATTATGCAACATTCAAGACACCAAACTATGTAGGTGGTTATAGATTAGGAACAGACCATTATTTTCAATTGAACCTAACTTATAAACCAAATTGGTTTCATCGTACTATGATGAGATTGTGTTTCGGATATAAATGGATAAACCTTTAACACTAAAGAGTGATGAACAACAATAAACAAAGTAGTGTAGAACTATTTGCAATAGCCCTTTATGAAAAAGGATTTTTACAAGGCAACGGAAATAAGATAGATGACTTATTAGAACAAGCCGAAGCAATGCACAAGGAAGAGATTGAAGAAGCTTGGAACAGTGCCTATGGTGGAGATAGTTTTCATGATGGAGAAGATTACTACAACGAAACATTTAACACCAAAAAGAGATGAAAATAAGAATATTTAGTGTTTGGAGTCAAACATATATAACACCTTATATAAAAATAACTCACAACAGAGACCTTAATGGATATTTAGAATTTATTATAGGTTGGTTGAAATGGGAAATCGTAATAGGAATATAAAATGAGAATTTGGCATATATCAGATACACACACTTATCATAGGTTGTTGGAAGTTCCAACCGATATTGATATGGTTATTTTTAGTGGTGATTGTAGTAATCCAAGAGACCCGTATAATAATGAATCTGAAGTTAGAGCGTTTATTGATTGGTATCGTACACTAAAGATTCCATATAAGATTTTTGTTGCAGGGAATCACGATACTTCTATCGAAAAACGATTAGTAACCAAAGAAGATTTTAAACGACATGATATCATCTACTTAGAAAACGAAGATGTTACCATTGAAGGATTGAAAATCTTCGGTTCACCCTACACCCCAACTTTTGGATATGGTTGGGCATTCAACAAGGATAGAAATAAGTTAGAAAGAATTTGGAGAAACATCATTGATGAAGATGTTGATATTGTAATCAACCACGGCCCGCCTAAAGGTATCTTAGATTTATCTACTGATAGACATGGTGGTATCGAACGATGTGGTGATAAATCTCTTCTGAATAGAGTGAAGGAAGTAAACCCAAAGTTGTGTTTGTTTGGTCACATCCACAACCACTTAGATATCATCAATCAGGGTACAATGAAGTTGAGCGGATTAGATACAATCTTCTCTAATGGTTCAGTAGTAAAAGATGGCAGGTTCGGTACACTAACATCACATGGAAATGTTTTTGAAATTTAATTTGGATATATCAAAAATAAGTTGTATATTTGTATCAAATAAATATTGAGTATAGTATAATGAGTAAGCGTAAAGTAATTAACGTAACCTATCGGAAGGATAGTCAAACGTTTCCTGATTGGATGAAGTATGAGGTGGAAATCCTCAACGAAGATGGTACAACGGAATTGATTCCTGCGTATGGTAAAGACCTGCAAGATGCATTGAGTAGAGTGGTGCATGATTCTAAAGTAGAGAAAGTATCAAAGGTAGTGGATAAAGTTCCGGTCGTTGTATGGCCTTTTATATGGATTCTATCATTAGGTGGTGTTGTATCTTACATCACTACTAATAGTAGTATCTTTGGTGATTGGATTGGGTTTGCATACATTGGTGGTATGTTGGTGGTTAGTGGTATCACTCTATCCATTTCCAATTGGTTCAATCTAAAGAATAGAGATAAATAAAATGGGTGGTCCGAGTAAGAGATTCGTTCCTGATATTGAAGAGTTAGAAAAATTAGATGAGAAGCGTATTTGGGAATTATATCATAAGGTAGAGATTTTCATTGGCCCATCTGATAGTATTAAATACATACATAAAGTTATAGAAGAATATGGCAAAGAAAAGTAAAGAATACAATAAGGTTTGGAAAGAGTTTCAATCTGAACTTACCGATGGTGAGTTACAATCAAACTATGATGGGTTCGTTGAAAAGGTAAATGAACTCAATCCTCAGTATGAAGATATGTTTATCCATCACCAAAAGATGGAGAATGAGATATCTGAGATTAAGGATGCAATTCTTATGTCTGCTTTAAATGGCGTATCATCTGAAGGGTTGAATCGTAAGTTAAGAGATTTGGAATCCGCAGCAGAAGAGTTGGAAGAACGGATGAATGTAATTTATTCTCAAATCAAATACTACGAAGATTTGATAAATAAGTATGAAGATTGGTCTGAACGTAAACTCTTTGTATGGTGGCAGGTATTCACTGCATTGGATGATACCACACCCAATTGGATTGAATGGAAGAACACATATAACGATAACATTATTTAATTATGAAGTTAGATTTTAGAACTCGGACTACCTACACAATTACACAGGTATCAGAAAACCCCATCACGTTAGATAGTGAACAATTCAGAAACGCAACACCACCATTTGGGGGTAAGACTGTTGAAGATTTTTGGGAGTACATTGTAGATAACTTATCTGATTGGGAAGCGGAAGAATACATTAACGAAAATGAAGGTATCCTTTCTGATGAACTATTGGATTCTTTATATGAAACGTTTGTAGAATATCCAACCAAAGAAATGTTTGATTCACGAACTAAGAGTGATGAGATTATTATCGAAGGTGGGGTTATCGATGAAGAGTACACTAAGTACGCAGGGTTTAACGCAGAATTTAATACAGATTACTAATGGCAAATCATATTGAAAATTATATTACAATTGAGAACTCAAATGAAGAAGTTCTTAAAGAAGTACAACGTGTATTCAAACTTGAAGAAGGTGAATGGGAAGTTGATACCGAAAGTTTAGCTAAAAGAGTCTTTGGCGATGATGCGCCTGAAGAATATGATAGAGGTTGGTATTGTGAAGAATGTGGTGCTAAGTGGTTATATGGTTCTATCGAAGATGATTCCGATGAAGAACAAATAGTTCGTATCACATCAGCATGGGACCCGGTTAATGGATGGATTGAACGATTCGCTTACAACCTACGTCAAATCAAAGAAGATGTTGTGGTTCATAATACTTTTGAAGATGAGGGTTATAACTTTGCAGGTGTTTACTTTACCTCTAAATATTACGATGATGTAGAGTGGGTTGATATCGAAGAATATAATGTAGAAGAGTTTTGGGATAATGATGAACTCAGAGAAGAATATCATAATGATTTACATCAAGTCCTTTTAGACCACAAAGAGGCATACCAAAATACTTTGGAAGATGTAGAGAAGAATCCAGATGATTATGTGAATTACTAATAAACATTTAACAATTATTTAACATTTAAGGTTTGGTTATTCCAAACCTTTTTTGTATCTTTGAATTGTAAAAGAAAAGATATGAGAAAAGTAGTTAGTAAGAAAAAAGCATTAGACCTTATCGGTGGTACTTATAAGGTTGGTTCATTGTTCGGATGGACGTATTCTGATTTAGTAAACCTTATGGGAGAACCAACACTACCAGAACCTAGCGGTGATGAGAAGGTTCAAAAAGAATGGGTGATTGTAGATGGTGATAATGTATTTACTATCTATGATTGGAAAACGTATGATGTTGAATACACCATTACTGAGAACACCCAATGGAATGTGGGTGGTAAAACATCAGCATATGAATTCATTGATAAGTTAGAATCTAAGTTGAATACTAAAAAAGAATTAGTATAATGGGATACAATCCATTCCGCTGGTACACATCAGGCAAGTATCGTAAGAAACCTCTATACTCATCTGCACCATTATTACTGAAAATTCGTAATGGTGATTTTGAATACTCACCTTTCTATAAAGAAGCTGAAGATAATCATAAGATGTACGATAAGATGTATGATGAATATATGCGTACATCTCTAATTCAGAATATCAATGATAAGAAGCATGAAGCTCACCAACACGCTAAGATGAAACGAATCAAAGCAATGAAGTTGGAAGAGAAGGCATGGGAAGAGGAACAGATACGATTGAATCAACTAAAGAAAGAATTGGAATCTGAGTTTGGTAAGTGTCTTTGGGATAAGTGTATGGAACGCCAGCGTGGTAAAGGTACTACTGAAGATATGTACTGGTGGTATAAGAAACAATGTAAGATGGGACAAACACCATCAGAGATTGCAATTGCATTAGGTAGAAAAACAACTAAAGGATTAAAGTAATATGAAGTACGACCCAAATAACGAATTAACTGAAGAACAACTAAATAAATTAGGTGAAGATGATTTTGATGCGTTCTTAGATTACTTAGACCAGAAAGCTGAACATCTAAAACAATTCACTAAACCATTAGGTGAATACCACACCAAACGATATGCAGCTGTTTCTGCTGCACATCAAGGTAAACAACTAACGGATAAAGAGTTTCAATCAGCAAAAAAGATTGGTAAAGAGGGTGATATGATAAACCAACAACGTATCATTGATAAGATGGAAGAGAAGGATATGAAAGAACCTGATAAGCATGTTAAGAATATTAAGACGCATCGTTCACAATGGTTTGATTAAATTTGGAATTGTAAAATAAATTTTGTATATTTGTATTATGGAAAAAGTAATTAAAGATGGAAAAGTGGGTGTATTGATTTCACCTGGTTACGGAGCAGGATTCTACACTTGGGGTTACCCAACTGAAGCAATCTTCAATCCAACTTTGATTGAGTTGGTTGAACAACAAAAAGTTCAAGAAGCAATTGATTTTGTAGAAAAGACTTGGACCGATGGTTACTCAGGTGGTGTTCAAGATTTGAGAGTAGCTTGGATTGAAGAGGGTACGAGATTCATCATTGAAGAATACGATGGTGCTGAATCTTTCCGATTTGAAGAAGATATTGATTGGATAACAGCATAAAGTTATGAGTTTAAGAGATAAAGTAAGAGAATGGGTAGAAAGTGGATATACACCCACAACCAACCCATTAGTATCAAAGAGGTTGGTTCTAAAGAACCTCAACCAAATCCTAAATCTATTAGAGGATGATTGTCCATCTATGGCAACTGAAAGAATCAAATGGTTGATTACTGATATAGAATCAGATAAACTTAAAGCAGGAGAACTATAAAGATATGAAAATAACAACATATGGACACGCAATAATACTAATGTGTATTGGGTTATTGTTTACATCAACAACATCATTACTATCAATTTTTTTTGGTGGGTGTTTGGTTGGGTATTCATTAAAATTGGCCAGACGTTCAGGAAAAGAGGATTCCCAAAATGAACTATGAATTATTATTGGGATGGTAAATGTTTCTTTTGTATATTTTGGGGAACTTTAATTGCGATAGTATCACTATCGACACATAGTATTGTTAAAGAACATAAAAAGAAAAAACGTTATGAACATAACGCAAGAGGGAGAGGACCAGTATCAGATTCGACAAGAACAGCAAAATATTAAATCTATGAGTAAGATAAAACAAACAAAAATCCCAATGACATTAACGGGAGATAATGTCTTGAAGATTGCGGTAGAACAAGGTGTAATCGAAAACGAATTCAATTGGAAGTTAGTTAGAGAACGAGATGGTCTAACCAACCAATCAGCCGAAGTAATGTGGCTTGAATTTGATGAAGTGGGTAGGTTTAAAGATAAGTATGATACACCTGCAGTAGGTCGTTCACTTATCATGTCCCCATTCAGTCAATACTTCACATGGCAGACAACTACCATTACTGAGATTGTAGAAGAGAGAGATGATTATATTAAGTTTAAAACACAAAATAGTAACTACGAATTATGGAAACTAAACGTAAACGATTAACTAGAGAACAAAAGAAAGAAAAAGCAGTTGTTGATTTAATAAATCAAATGTTTATTATTGCAGGTCATAATGTTACTTATGATGATATTTTAGGAGTAGATGATTGGTTTACTCAATGGACTATGACTGTTGAACAAGGAGAAGAGTTTCAAGAGTGGGGTAAGAAATATCTGATGAAAGAACTACGAACGGGAGCTAAACAAGCAGAAAAAGAAATGCAGTGGTTTAGTTTACAGTGGGGATTAAAGTACTCAAATTTTGAAGATTATCATAAACTTAAAACTAAAGAAGGATGAAAAGAATATGGAGTAATATTAAATGGTTCTTTCGTAGATTAAAACGAGTATGGGATTTCCTACCTATCATTTGGAAGGGGTATGATTTTGATTATTCTCATGCTATTGATTTGTTTAAGTATCAATTAGAACGAACTGCAGATTTATTAGAATCTGATAAGGCTTATACACTAAACGCCAAACTCCATGCACAGAAGATTAGAACTGCAGTTCGGTTAATAGATAAAGTTTACAATGAAGAATACTTAGATGGGGTAACATCCCATAAGGAATTTAAAAAGATGCAAGTTAAACAAGATAAGGCTGAGAGAATCCTTTGGAAATTTATTTCACATAATATCAGATATTGGTGGGATTAGATTTGGATATATGAAACTTATGTTGTATATTTGTAAAAGTTCTTTGATATTTAAGAAGCTCGGGTGGTGGAATAGGTAGACACGTTGGACTTAAAATCCAATGGCCAGTAATGGCCGTGCGGGTTCGATTCCCGCTCCGAGTACCATAGAGGGAGTAAAAAGTAAAATCCTAGACGTAGGTATGGCCGCAACTGGTTAAATGGCACTGACGGGTGTTCATCATAAGGGTAGCCCTCTATTATGCACCCATAGCTCAATTGGATAGAGCAACGCACTTCTAATGCGTAGGTTACAGGTTCGACTCCTGTTGGGTGTACCAAAGTACTTATCACGCTTTAACGGATTGGGGTGTCCCCGGTCGAGCGTACCAGGGTAAGTCTTTTGCGAGAGTAGGTAGTTGCAAATATCTATTCTCATTTTTTTAGAGAGAGACAGTGAAGCTGTAATAGATGATGGTGTTAAAATGACGAAAAAGGGTTTGGAGTAGTCAGAACGTAAACAAATCATTTATCAGAAACCCCGAAAGACCCGAAGTCTCTCTCACTTTGGAAGATTGGCAGAGTGGTCGATTGCACTGGTCTTGAAAACCAGCATACCGAAAGGTATCGTAGGTTCGAATCCTACATCTTCCGCAAAAATATTTTAAAAAAGACTTGTATAATTAAAAAATAAGTTGTATATTTGTATTCAAATGAAATGGGATAGTGTAAATATAACCGATAAGATTCTTTACTTAAAGAAGTTAATGGAGAATACTGAAGGTGTTGATACAGGTGATATGTACATTGTTCAAGCATTGGCTACAGGTTCTTTAAATACGAGAGATGTGGATGATGATTATGGGTTTGAAATTCAACCCCATCACATTGAGTTTATGAGAAAGTTATGGAATACATCTATTGAGAATCAAAGAGATGATTCGGTAGTGAATTCTATAAAAAAAGAAATGCGGGAGAGGGGTTAAGAGAAACCCGTCTGACATCCAGTCAGAAGAAGTTGGGGCAGTTCCAACCTTCCGCTCAACTGCGGGAAAAGAGTTAAGAGAAACTCGCCGTACTTCCAGTACGGAGATGGTGGGGCAGTTCCACCTTCCCGCTCTAAATTAAAAAGTAATGGATTACAAGTCAATACATAAACTGATGGAAATTCAGTACCTTAAAGGTAGGTTGGATGAGTTGTACAAAGGATATGTTCCTAATAGTAATTCATCTAATAATCGATATGTAGATTCTCGTATATCAAAGTATGAGAATAAGTTGAAAGAGATAGATGAGATTGCGTATCATTTGTATGAAGTAGAACGTACCAACGTTAAATTTTCTAAGGATAAATCTAAAAGAGATATGAAGGAACTCCTATCCGAAATAATGGATGTTATGAATACATCTCCATTGACACCAGATGTTCTAACTCTTATGGATAAGGTTAAATTACAAATTCTTAAATATGACTAACGAAGAAGAAATTGAAGAGATTCTATATGAGGCATCCGCATATGGACTTCGTACTGAAGTGATGGATTGGGCTAGGAAAGAGATGGAAGAGAATCCAAAACTCTCTAAGGTTGAGGCGTATCAGATTGCGTTTAACGAATGGGTAAAATGAAAATAGCACTAATTGCACATGATGGGAAGAAAGCCGATATGGTTTCATTTGTTATGAAACGATTGGAGTTCTTTAAACGTACTGATGTTGATATTGTAGCAACAGGTACAACTGGAACAATGATTACTCACGCAGGAGTAGACAAAGTTCAAAAGGTTGCATCAGGCCCAATGGGTGGTGATGCAGAGATTGGTGCTATGGTAACTAGAGGTGAAGTTGATGGTGTAATCTTCTTTAGAGACCCATTAGATAAACACCCACATGATGTAGATATCTCTATGTTAATGAGATTATGTGATGTACACGATGTACCCCTTGCAACTAACTATCGTTCAGCACATATTCTTATTAAATACTTTAAAGGTAAGTAATATGAATAAATTAGATAAGCAATATCAACAACTACTTTCGGATATAATTGAATTTGGAGTTGAGAAAAATGATAGAACAGGCACTGGGACTATTTCAGAATTTGGACATCAATTCCGACACAATATGTCAGATGGCTTTCCTTTACTTACCACCAAGAAAATGGCATTCAAAACTATGGTAACTGAGTTACTATGGTTTCTAAAAGGAGATACCAACATCAAATATCTTGTTGACAATGGGTGTAACATTTGGAATGGTGATGCTTATAAGGCATATGAGAAATATGCATTGGCTAATTCTTATGGTGTTGATATCTTATCAATGGATGAGTTTATCAACGAAATCAAAACAAATGATGAGTTTGCTGAGAAGTGGGGTGATTTAGGTCCTATCTATGGTAAGCAATGGAGAAAGTGGGGTCAGTTTAATGATTATACAGACCAAATCCAAAACCTAATCAACGACCTTAAAACAAATCCAGACTCAAGACGTTTGATGGTTAATGCTTGGAATGTAGGTGAATTAGACCAAATGGTTCTACCACCTTGTCATTATGGATTCCAATGTTACACTAAGGAAATGACTTTCGGTGAAAGAGCATTATATTGGACATCATCAATTGGTAAAGATATATCATATGCATCAAAGCTCGATGAATCTGATTTAGATGAAAAGAATGTACCTAACAGAAAGTTATCTCTAATGTGGAATCAACGAAGTGTAGATACATTCTTAGGTTTACCATTCAACATTGCTTCATATGGATTGTTATTGGAAATTATAGCAAAAGAAGTAAATATGGTTCCTGATGAACTGATTGGTAACTTAGGAGATACTCATCTATATTTAAACCACATCAAACAAGCAAAAGAACAGATTGGTAGAGAACCTATGAAGTTACCTAAAATATGTTTGGATTATAGAGAAGGAGAATATAATAAAGATTTAACAGATTTAACACCTGATGATTTTGTACTATTTGACTATCAATCTCACCCAACAATTAAAGCACCTTTATCAAACTAAGTTCATCGAAGAAATCTGATAGTTGGTGGTTGTGGTATAGATGTTGTACTATATACTATACAATGAGAAAGATGATTCTATCAGTTGCACTTACAATCGGAATGATTGGGTCAACGTTCGCACAAATGGCAATACCAGGTGAGGTATTCGCAGGTAATCCAAACAGATTTAACGGAAGAAAAGTAACTATAAAAAACATAGTAATTAAATCTGAATCAGTAGGTACTAATCAATCACCAATATCAGGTCCTGTTAATTTAAATGTAGCACCAGGAGCAGTTGGTACACCATCAGCACCTAACGTAACTCCATGTAGAGCTCCAAGAGGATTTTCTAAAGTAGGTGTATTCTTTAAGGGTGCACCCGAATTTAATGGTTGTTTCTTTATGGCCGATAACATGAAATCTCAAATGTATAGAGAGATTGGGCATGAGGATACTGAAGCACAAATCACATTTAGAGGGGATTCACGTACTGGGTATATGATTTCCTTTTACAGATTAGGTAATTAATCTAAAAGATTTAACAATTTCTTAACATTGGGGGCTTGGTAAAGTCCCCTTTTTTTATTATCTTTACATAGTAAAAGAGATAAAGATTATATAGTATGAAAAATTATCAAGCGATTTTGTTAGTGTTAGGTGGGTTCGGATTATCTATCGGAACTATGTTAGGTAAAGTTCAATCCCTAATACATTTTGCGGGTGTTCTCAATGAGATGGGATTCGCATTTATGTCATTTATGATAGGTATAATCGGATTATGTTCGATTAACTACAATAAAATTTACAAAGCATTGATTTAAAGTGTTGATAACTTGTTAATAACTTTAACATAAATTTAACATTAGAAATTTGGATATATCAGAAATATTCACTACTTTAGTACTGTAATAATGAGAAAAGATAAACATATGAGAGATAACACAAAATATTCTTCCTATTGGTTACGAGATGACCTGTTTGATGATGATTCTGATGTTGTTGATGTAGTTGAGAAGAAACAATCAAATCTTCTCGCCTTAGCATCATACAAACGGGCAGTATCAAACTTTGTTAACATCGTTACCAATGAGAACATCAAAGTGATGTTTGACCAGCGTGGTGATAATTCCTATACTGATGGTAAGACCGTTACCATTTCAGCTAAGATGGATGATAAGGAGTTTGACCCTACTGTTGGGTTAGCACTCCACGAAGGTTCTCACATTAAGTTAACCGATTTTAGTTCTCTTCAACAACTAAACAATCACAACTTCCCAAATCCAATCACCTATGATTACTTATCGGATTTGGAAGCTAAACACTATATGAGTTATGATAGTGTTCGTAGTTGGGTTGCGGGTAACATCAAAGATTTGTTGAATGTGATTGAGGACCGTAGAATTGATTACTACATCTATTCTACTTCTCCTGGTTACAAAGGTTACTATCACGCAATGTACGATAAGTACTTCAACGCTAAGATTATCGATAAAGGACTTCAATCTTCAGAGTATCGTACTGAGGATTGGGAATCTTATATGTTCCGTATCATTAACATCACCAACTCTAATCGTGATTTGGATGCACTTCCAATGTTACGAAAAGTTTGGGAGTTGATTGATTTGAAAAACATCAACCGATTACAAAATACTCAACAGGCGTTTGAATTGGCTTGTGAGGTTTTCAAATTAGTAGAAGATTCACTTCCACCATCTGAACAACCTGAGAATGGTGAGGGTAATGGTGAGGGTAACTCTGATGATACCGAACAACAATCAGGTGAAGGTACTGGTGGTGGTGGAGATAACTCTGAAACCAATGGTACTGATAATACTGAAGGACCTGAGAATGATGGTCAATCAAAGCAAGATTCAAATGGTATTGATGATACCAAAGGTGATGCTGAAGGTGATGATGTAAAATCAGGTCGTTCTTCTTACAATCCGAATGGTGCGGGTGGTGATGGTTCTAACAATCAAATTGCCGATAACAAAGTTAGTAGTGGTGATGGAGAACTTTCAGACCGCCAGAAGAAACAATTGGATAACGCTATTAAGAAACAAAAAGATTTCCAAAATGGTGATATCAAAAAGAAGAAAGTTGGTAAAGGTGAGAATCAAAAATTAGATACACTTTCTAAAGCCGGTATCGATGAAAAGTTGGCTGGTAAGGATTATCAATCAGGTCGTTATTGGAAACAGGATAAAGCAACATCTGTTGTTGTGGTTCGTAACTTTACCAAAGGTTTGATTGATTCTGATACCATTGATATGTTATCTACATACAGTTGGTATTGTGAACGTAACCAACCTGCAATCACTAAAGGTGTTCAGATTGGTACTATGCTTGGTAAGCGTTTGAAAGTTCGTTCTGAGGAACGTTCATTGGTTACACCTCGTATGAAGAATGGTAAAATCTCAGGTCGTTTGTTACATGAGTTGGGTATGGGTAATGTTCAAATCTTTGACCAGACAGTGGTTAACAAACACAAACCTGCGTTGATTCACATCTCCATTGATGCGAGTTCTTCGATGGGTGGTAAGAAGTGGACTAATTCACAAACGGCTGCTGTGGCAATCGCTAAGGCCGCTTCGATGACCTCTAATCTTGATGTTGTGATTTCTTATCGTTCAATTCAACAAGGTGGTGGTTCACATCAATCGGTTCAACCTTTGATGTTGATTGCATATGATTCTCGTACTGATAAGTTCTCTAAGATTCAACAATTGTTTCAATACATTAATCCATGTGGAACTACTCCTGAGGGATTGTGTTTCGAATCTATCTTAGATGATATCACTAAAACTAACAAAGGTGCTGAGAGTTACTTCATTAACTTCTCCGATGGATGGCCAGGTTTTTCTAATAGTGATATTGAATATGGTGGTGAGGCTGCTGTTAACCACACTGCCAATCAGGTTAAGAAAATGAGAATGGCTGGAGTAAACGTTCTATCGTACTTCATTGAAGAAGGTTACTATGGCGGTGCTATTGATAACTTTAAAGCAATGTATGGTAAATCTGCTGAAGCAATTGATGTTACTTCTCTGATTCCTTTGACACGAACACTAAACAAAATGTTTGAATAATGGTACTGAATATTGAGAGATTAAATTTGGAATACCTATCGTGGACTGTTGATAATGGGGATGGTCGAAACTCAGATGATTTGAGATTCGGCCAGTTTCTCCACAACAAATATCAATTGGATGGGTTATCTGATGTATTTTATATAGAAAACACTACATCTGCTTACGAAACTCTGTTAAAAGATTTAACAATTTCTTAACATTAGAAATTTGGAAATATCAATAATATGTTGTACTTTAGTACTGTAAGATTGAGAGATATGAGAAAAACAATTGAAGTAAAAAAAGTTTTAGATTACGTTAACAACCAACTCCAACGTACTGATGAGTATTGTGATGATAAGTTTAAAGCTGGTATGTGTACGATGATTGAACGAATGTTGTATGATACCAATCAGTATAATGGTTATACTCCATTGAATGATGCGAATGTAGGTGAGGTTGGTTATTACAATCGTTTTTATCATATGAAAGGTTAACATAAACTTAACATTGAAAGTTTGGATATATAAAAGTAAAGTAGTATCTTTACATAGTAAAGAGAGATAATTAATAAAAGTTAAACAATTAAAAAATAAAATTATGGCTAAAGCACAGCGTTCCGTATTCCTTAAAGTTGTTCGTAATGAGAACAAAGAGTTAGTTTTAGTAGACACGAATGGTGTTGAATTTTTGGTTCCTGAAATCAATGAGAAGGGAACTTCACTTTATAAACGAGCCGTTGCATCGGCTAACAATCCTTCTAAGTATTGTTTCAAAGCACGTGTAAAGGGTAACCTATCAGAAGGTTCGGTAGAGTTCGGTAGAGTTCCTGCTGAGAAGTTCAATGGGGCTGAGCCTGTTGAGAACTTTAATCAACCCAATGGTGGTTTGGAAGCATTCAAAATGGTTAGTACACCACCACCTTCAGAAGCAGTTGAGAAACCAATGGAAGAAGATTTCCTAAAGTTCATTCACTCTGAGGCTAATGGTTTGAAACCAAAGATGTTGTTTATGAGTGAACTAAAATGGAAGTATCTGATTCGTAACATTCTTCGTGGTAAGAATATTATGATGACTGGGCCTGCTGGTTGTGGTAAAACTATGGCCGCTAAAGCAGCTGCGAATTCCATTGAAGGTTACAATATGGAAATCTTCAACTTAGGTTCTACTCAAGACCCCCGTGCTACTCTGATTGGTAACACTCAGTTCGATACTAAGAAAGGAACTGTGTTCTCACCATCACCATTCGTTAAAGCAATTCAAACTCCAAACACTGTGATTGTGTTGGATGAGATTAGCCGGGCTCACCCTGAGGCTCACAACATTCTAATGACAGTGTTGGATGCTGGACAACGTTACCTACGATTGGATGAGGCATCCGATTCGCCTGTTGTGAAAGTTGCTGAGGGTGTTTCCTTCATTGCATCGGCTAACATCGGTAATGAATACACCGCCACTCGTCAACTTGACCGTGCGATTGTTGACCGATTCACAATTATTGAGATGGATACTTTAACATCTGATGAAGAAAAATCACTACTTCAAATGATGTATCCTTCAGTTGATGTGAACTTAATCAACTCAGTTGCTGAGATTACTTCAATGACCCGTTCTGAGGTTAAGAAAGAAACTCCACAACTTACTAACTCATTATCGACTCGTACAGCAGTTGAGATTGGTTCTCTACTCTATGATGGGTTTAATCTGGCTGAGGCTGCTGAGATTACAATCTACCCACTATTCGATGATGCTGGTGGTGCTCAATCAGAACGTACTTACATTCGACAGTTCGTTCAAAAGTTTGTTGGTTCTTCTGAAGAAGAGAACTTGTTCAATACTGAAACTGAAGATTTGAGTAACCCATTCTAAGATATTGTTTAACTCTCTTAAAGTAGACCCCACTTTGATGTGGGGTTTATTTTAAAAAAGATTTGGATAATAACTTTATTTTTTGTATATTTATCAAACAACTATTACTATGATATGGATATTAAAGGATTAACAAACGATATTTACGAATCCCTTTTAGAAGATGGATTCTTTGAAAGTGAGTTTATAGATAAGCACAAGTTTAAAGCTAGATTCTATAAAACGATGAGTAACTCAAATGTTACTGAAAACAATTTAGATGCTGAATCTATTATGGATTTGGTTTTGGAAATCACCAAAGAGATTATCAAAGAGAATGTAGATAATACAGTTTCCGAATTAAAAGATAAGGGAGTACTCAACGAAGTTGAAACTGAAGATGGTGAAATTGGTTATGTATTAAATGAAAATATAGATATAAGTTATGAGTAAAGAAAACGAAAATCCTATACCAGAAGAGTATTGGAATGCAGGTGATGTTTCTCAAGAAGAGATGGAAGCATTACAGGCTGCGGCAAATGAGATGGAAGAGTATTTATCACAACCTACTGATGAGTGGAGTGAAATGGATGAAGCGTATTACGAACATCTCAGAGAACGATTTAAGAAAGGGCCAGATGAGATTGGGCCTCGTTTATTTAAACAATTTCAAAATGTGTTTCTACCAATTCAAATGATGGTTATTCCAGCAGGTAGACAACACAATGGTGAAGAGGTGGTATCGTATTACCATACACTTACCGAAGATATGGAATTGGGTGAGTGTAATGGTTCATATGCACTACTTACCGAAAAAGAATTAGAAGAAAAATTTAACATTAAATATAATTAAAAACAAAGTTATGAAGTATTACATTGCAAAAGTAAAAGTAGTTACAACTGATGACAAGGGTCGTCAAAAGAAAACGATGGAACAATATTGTGTACACGCAGTATCGGTAACCGATGCAGAAACAAAAGTACATGAAGAGTTTAAGAACGATGGTTTGGAATTCGAAGTTACATCAGTATTGGAAACTAAAATCATAAAGGTTATTAGCTAGGAGTAATTAATGAATTATGTAACAGGTTCAACTGTAATTGTGAGTGTATTTAAAGTTTTAAAGGTTGGGAGTGTAGTTGAAAAGCTACCAACTAAGAAAGGATATAAATACACAATCAAATCAGAAGATGGTAAGGTGCATGAAAATGTTTACGTTGATGATAAAAACGCAGAATCATTTATAAATAGTAGTCTTACAAAGTCGTTTACTAAATCTAAAGAAAGTGGAAAAGAAGAAGTTTAATCGTATAAAGAAGAGAGTACTAAAAAAGTATCCTAAAGCAACTACAAGAATATCTAAAGATGGATTGTATTATGTATCAACTGGAACAGAAGATTCTGTTGTTAGTGAGTATATGATACCACCACAACAAAGTGTTTCTGATGCGTGGTTAGTGGTTAGTGAAACTATGAAAGTACATCAGAATATAGAGAGAACTAATCCTAACCGAATGGACTCCGCATCTTTTGAGAAAAAGTTCAATAGAATTTCAAATAGAAATAAACGTAAATAGTTGATTTCATTAAAGATATTTTCATATTTATTGTAAATAGTTTAACACTTAATTACAATGTTATGAAAAGATACAATGGAAAACCAAGAGGTTACGTTAATCATGGTGGGGCATCAACTGAAAAAGATAGAGAGCGTTTAAGAAAGTTAGGTAAAAATTACAATTCAATTGATTTTGCTATGACTGATAAAATGAACGAATCTAACTATTCTGATAGAAGTATCCCAATTGGTACTTTGGAAGTTGGTAGTGTTTCGATTGATTTAACATGGTCTGAATGTAGTAAGATTATGGAAACCTTAGAAACGGCTCAACAAACACATCGACAAAAAATCCGATTAGGATTATTCTAATGAATGGAAACAAACGAATTCTTTAAACAATTAGGTTTAGGAGACCCGGATATGGAGAAAGCCCGTGAATGGGTTTCCTACACCAAGTTTGAAGAAGCTGTTCCTGATATACTAACCCTATCTGAATTCGTAGATACGGTATTAAAGAAAACAGTTACAGATGATGCAAAACCACACCTATGGTTTTCTGAAAGGTATATGATAAGTAGATATCTTCAATCAAACGAATCGGCATCGGATGATTATATAGAGAAATTCGATTATAGGATTAAAGTTTTAAAAGATAAGCTACAATCATCTGATGATAGTTATAACCACATACATAAATTCTTAGATGTTTTGGTGGAACAACTCCACACAAAGCGAATGATATTTCCAAAAGAAGTTTTAGGATATTTAAACCAATTATACAAAGGAAAGATAAAATAATGATATTTATATATGATGAGTATAGATACAGTCAAAGAACCATTTAAGAATAGGATATTAGAAATCCTAAAGTCTGAATCTGATTCGGATGCTAGACTCCGTAAATTAAAAGTATATATGTTAACTGAGGATTATTTTAAATCTTTAAATGTAGATGCCGCTTGGTTAGCATATGAGATAAATAGAACATATAGGAGTAGTGATTATGCACGATAATGAATATTGGGATGAGGGTGAGTTCAATTTCTTCAATACATTAGAAGATGTTGATAAGCTATTATATGTTTACGATTTAATGGTCGGTGAGTTTGTGCACGAATATAATGGTGAGCATATTGATAATGTTTTTGAAATAGAGTTCGAAGAAGAACCTATGGATGAGATAAGGCAAGATGTAACCTTACAATTTACATCAGACGGTAAAATAATGTTTACAGGTTCTGAGTTAGCCGTATTGATGAAGGTTGCTAACGATATGATGTTAAATGGTCTTATACTATCAAATCAAAATGTTGAATTTACAAAATACGAACCTTGGGATGTAATTTTAACTTTTGATTTAATTGGTGAAGGTTCACCAATCTCACTTAACTGACAATCTGTCAGTTCATTATGACATAATTTCCGATTTATTAGAATGGTACACAAGTTGAAATATACTATGTGTAAGTTTAAACATTAAAAAAGGAGAATATGATTTTTAAAACAACAGAGCAATTAGTAAATGACCTACTTAGGGATGGTAATTTACATATGTGGAACAGACCGCATCCATCAGATTACTTTAATCGCAATATGAAAATTGAAGATGATGTATTATCAATGGAGTTTGATGTACCAGGGTTATCTAAAAAAGATATCTCAGTTAAGGTAGAGGATAGTATTCTATCAATCACAGGTGAAAATGATAGTAGAACATTCAATAAGAGTTATAAGATTTCTGAAGATTGGGATGTTTCTAAAACTACCGCCGAAACTAAGGATGGTGTATTAACAATCAGTATTCCTAAGTTGGAAGAAAAGAAAGCTAAAGTGATTGAGGTAACAGTTAAGTAAGTGTTTTGTAAAGAAGTTATAGAAAAAGGGGGGAAACTCTACATAGTTCTAAGGAAGATTCGGGTTACACATAATCCAATTGTTCAGACTTGGCGTGAACACCTCAGAGCCGATATCGTTTTGAAGAAAGAACCATTCTATTATTTTTGTGAGGAAATTGTAGATGTTGAACCAATAGAAGAAACTTAACATAAACTTAACATAGGGGAGTTGGAAAACTCCCCTTTTTTTATTATCTTAGTAGGGTAATTAAGAGATAGTATATTTATAGTATTATGGGTGATAACAAAGACAAACTACAAAAGACTGAGTTTACCATACAGGAGATATGGCAGGCTATGCGTGGTAACGTCCATAAGAATAAGAAGAAATATACTCGTAAAAAGAAACATAAAAACAAAGAATAGTTATGGGGAATTTAGGATATGCGTGTATCAATATGACGCTAGGTAAAAAAGGTATTACTACCAATCGTAGTATGATTAAACGTACCTTTAATGAAAAGGGTATTCCGTATGCATCTGAACTCAGTATTCAGAACGTAAGGGATTTAATTGAGATTATCAAATGGAATGAACAGAATGATATTAAGTTCTTTAGAATGAGTTCTAATGTGTTCCCTTGGTCATCTGAGTATCCATTGTCAGAACTACCACATTACCATCGTATTAAAAACTTATTATCTGGCGCTGGTCATCTTGTTAACAAATATGGTCATCGTATCACATCACATCCTGGCCCATTCAATGTATTGGTATCTCCAAACGAAAGAGTAGTACAAAACACCATCACAGACCTTTCTATACATGGTGAGGTGTTTGATATGATGGGATTAAGTAGAACTCCTTACAACAAGCTTAACATACATTGTAATGGTGTGTATGGTGATAAGATTTCCGCTATGGATAGATTCTGTAAGAACTTTGAGAGATTGCCTGAATCCGTACAAACACGTTTGACTGTAGAGAATGATGATAAAGCTAGTATGTATTCAGTAAAGGATTTGATGTACATACATGAACGTATTGGTATTCCTATTGTGTTCGATTACCATCACCATAAATTCAATACAGGTGGTTTAACTGAAGAGGAAGCTCTTAGACTCGCTGCTAGTACTTGGGGTGATATAAAACCAGTTGTACATTACTCTGAGAGTAAATCATTACATGAAGGTAACGAATCAATTAAACCTCAGGCACATTCAGATTATATATCTGATTATATTAATACTTATGGGTTAGATGTAGATGTAATGATAGAGGCAAAAGCTAAAGAATTAACCCTTTTAGAATACAGAAGCGTTAACGCATAATATGGGGTTAAGCTTGATTAAGTATCTTAATTAATTTCTTTTTAATATTTATTATTAGATTTATGGGGTTGTGTTAACAACTCCATTCTTCTTATAAGAAAGAATTTGATATAAATACAATTCAGGAATTTAATGAAACTAAAAATAAGTAAATTTGTTGATAACTTTTTTTCAAAAAGAACTTGGTTCATCATTTTGATGAGTTTAAGTACTCTTGCATTAGCAGGTTCAGCAGCATACTACTCAGTATTTGGACTAAGTTCTTTGTTTGCTGGTGCACGATTTGAGGTAATCATTATGGCATCTGCTTTAGAGTTCTCTAAACTTATACTCGCATCATACCTACACAATCATTGGAAACGTGCTGGTTGGATGAAGTGGTATCTCACAATAGCATTAGTAACACTTATGTTAATCACATCCGCAGGTATCTATGGATTCCTAACATCAGCATATCAAAAAACAGCAGACCAGTTAGGTGTATTGGATAAGCAGGTTGAAGTTATTGAATTAAAGAAAAGTAGATTTGAAGAATCTCTAAATGGATACACATTAGAAAGAACTCAGCTAAATGGTTCTATTACAGAACTTACCAAAGGGTTATCCAATAACACTATTCAATACAAAGATAGAGAGACTGGTGAGATTATAACCACCACATCATCATCCACTCGTAGAGTTCTTACTGAACAATTAAACGATATGAAAAAACAACGTGATGGTGTATCAATTAAAATGGAAGCATTAACAGATTCAATAACCAAATTAGATTTGAAGATTTTAGATTTAGAATCAAATAATGAGATTGCAGCAGAAGTTGGTCCATTACGATATATGGCGGAGATTACAGGCAAATCAATGGGAGTGATTGTAAATTGGTTTACACTACTAATTGTATTTGTATTTGACCCGCTTGCAATTTCAATGGTAATCGCATTAAATAAACTTTTAAATAAGGATGAATATGGAAATAGTAATAGTACTAACACTCAGTTGTTTAGGGATACTAGGATTGTGGAAGTACCCATCAATGATGAGAAGGATGGGGAATCAATATCAGTACCTAAACCAGAAGTGGGAGAAAAAAGAAAAGAAACTCCAAAAGAAAAGGTGGAAAACCACAAAGAAGAAGTCGAAGAGGTAAAATTCATACCTACTGATAAAGATGCCATAAACATATATGGCGAACCTACAAAAAAGAAATACAATGATTCGGTTGCAGCAGCAGAAGGTAGAAAATAAATTTGGATAATTCAAATTTTATTCGTATATTTGTATAAACAAACTTTAAAAAAAGGCTTTAAAAAATTATGAGTGATTTGTATAACGAAGGTAGAACCACTACAACTGGTGGTAATATTGAGGCAAGATACGAAACTACTCCATCTGAAAAAGAGAAGTGGTTTCAAGAGTTTAGAGAGTTCGATTATGGATTAGATATCAGAGATAATGTTATTTTAGTTCAAGACGAAATCATTCAAGGTTTAACATTTGATGTTATATCGAAAGTAAGATTACTTAGAAAAATAAACTCAGATTTAAAATCAATAACAATTCTTCTTAACTCACCAGGTGGTGATGTTGTTGAAACTTTAGGATTAATAGATTACATTCGGTCATTAGATACCAACGAAGGTATCAAAACCAACATTGTATGTAGAGGTTCAGCAATGAGTGCAGCAGCGTTATTACTCGCAGCAGGTACTGGTGTTAGAGCAGCATCTAAACATTCTAAGATTATGGTTCACCAACTATCATCATTCGCAGCAGGTAAACTTTCAGATTTAAAATCAAACGCAAAGTTTGCAGAACAATTGGAAGATGATTGTAATACAATTATGGAAGAGTGTACAAAGAAGGATAAGAAGTGGTGGGAAGAGAATCAACAAAACGATTACTTCTTATCAGCAAACGATGCATTAGAATTAGGTATAATCGATAAAATAATTTAAGATATGGAATTTAGTTACAAACCTTTAGGAGATAGAGTTGTCGTAAAAATTGTAAAACGACACGATGAAAAAACAGCAGGTGGTTTATACAAACCATCTGGTTCAGATACCACAATGTTGGGTGAAGTTATCGCAGTTGGTAATGGGTTATTTACTCAGACGGGAGATTCAATCCCAATGACCGTTAAGGCTGGTGATTTAGTTCTGTTAGAGGGAACTGGATTTAAACACCGAAATGGTAAAGATACTTATAACATTTATAGAGAAAGTGAGTTGTTATCTGTATTAGAAGAAAAATAAATAAAAATTAAAAGTTATGATACACATTTTAGATGAAAATCAAATAGCAGAAAACTACGAAAAGTTTCGTAAGTTAATTAACCAAACATTTACAGGTGAGAGATTAGAAGCTCTTAACAAAATGTATGACCATCTTGAAGATAGAATTATCCTTACTCCTGCATCATCAACCGAACATTTCCACAACGCATTTGCTGGTGGATATGTTGACCACGTATTGAGAGTTACGAGAAATGCAGTTAAGGTATTCGATTTACATACTGAGTTAGGAATCGGCGATGGTGGATACGATAAGGAAACTGTAATCTTCACAGCACTCCATCATGACTTAGGTAAAGTTGGTAACGCTGATGAGAGTTGGTACATCCCAAATGATTCACAATGGCATGTTGAGAATCAAGGAAAGATTTACAAAACCAATCCATCAATGCATTGGATGAATTTGAATGATAGAACATTTTGGATGTTGAATCATTTTGGAATCAAAATATCAGAGGTAGAATACTTAGGTATCAAACTTACTGATGGATTGTATGATGATGCTAACAAAGAATATTATATAGCATACAATAAAGATAACTCATTAAAGACTGGATTACCATTTGTAATGCACCAAGCTGATATTATGGCTGCTAGATTCGAAAACGAAAGATGGATGAAGATGAAGCAAGGTGAGGTCACTACGAAGAACGTAGGTGGTAGACCAACTAAGAAACAAAAATTAGAAAACGTAACTATGCCGGAGAAGATTGATTTTAAATCTATCTTTGGTGAAGTAGAGGAAGCATAATTATGGAATTATTATTCATAGTAATATTATCAGTTTCAACCTTACTATTAGGATACACAACATACAATCTCCTTCGTAAAAACGAAGCATTAGAAGATGAGGTGGAGTTCGCAGACACGTATTTAGAGTCTGCATATACATCTATGAAAAATGCATATGGTAGAATGAAGAAGGTAGATAGGTTAGGTTCGTTTGAGGCTGATGATGAGAGTGGGTATATCTTTGAAGAGATTAAATCCGCATTGGAACAATTAAACGAAACATATAACTTAGATGCCGAGGAAGAGAAAGAATAAAAGATATTTCACAAAGATTACTGAGATTGCTATTAACGCATATAATGGATGTGATGACCAGAAACTAAAAAATAAAATCTATAACAGATTTATTCACTATCCATTTGATAAAATGGCAGAGAATGTAATTCATACATACAAAACCTATTATTTTGATGTACCATATGAAGATGTTAAAGCAAATGTAGTTGCGTTTCTTAATGAAAAGATTCATAAGTTTAATGGTGATAATGGTAGAGCATTTTCATATTTTACAGTCGTAGCAAGAAACTATTTGTTCAATGAAAACAATGCCAACTATGCACGAATGAAATCTAGAGATGATTTAACCAAAGTTGATTCATCTCGTAATATTGTTAATGAGGTGGTTAGTCAACAAATGCAAGAATCTAAATCAGATTTTATAGACCACTACACTCAATATATTGATTATCATTTGGATGATTTATTTGTAAAAGATAGAGATAAAGCAATCGCTGATTCTATAAATGAGTTATTTAAAAACAGAAACGATTTATATTCGTACAATAAGAAAGCACTTTATATACTTATTAGAGAGAGAACTGGAGTTCATACTCAGTATATCACAAAGGTAGTTGGTAGATTAAAACTTATTTATGCAGAACTTTATACTGAGTACAACAAAACAGGTCATATTACAGTGATGTATAAATTAAAGGATAGTAATGGATAAGGATACTGAATTATTTAAAGGAAAAACATTTTCAGATATCATGTCGGATATCTACAATAACTCTAAAAAGAAAGATAGACAGTTAAAACTTCTAATCGCTCAATTAGAACCATTGGTTAAAAATATAAACGATGCAACGGTTGTAGTTCCATTGATTAAGGAGTATATGGAAGTATCTGTTAAGAACGATGAACAAATTGTAAAACTTGCCGCAATCGTTCAAAGAATGATGAAAGACGCTAACTCAGATGAAATGAGTGGTGGTTTAGGATTATCTGAAGAAGAGAAGAAACAACTTTTAGAAAACGCCAAAGCAATAGATGCTAAAATAGATTCTCTTCAAAACGAAGGAGATGAATAATGAGTTCTATACAATCAGGAACAATACAAGCAATTACACTAAGAGATGATGACCCTAATGAAGTTTATAGTATTCAGGTATTATCTGAAAGAGCTACTGGTAATTTTGAAACTGCGTATCCATTAGATGCTAACATTAAGAGAATACCACTATTAGGTGAAAGTGTTATATTAATTTCCGCATTAGGACCAGAAGCATCAGGTGGTAGTAGACGAAATATTCAATATTATCTTCAACCAACATCTGTACAAAATAATGTACATAATAATGCATTACCAAAGGGTGCTAATCCAGTAGGTGCTGTATCGGCTCAAGGTTCAATTAGTTCAGCAGTTGCAGGTAACCCAAATATAACTAAAAGAGATAGTGATTCGGATTTAGGCACAGGTTTTGTAGAGAGAACTGATGTTGGTTCTCTACAACCATTCTTAGGCGATGTTCTAATAGAGGGTAGGTTCGGACATTCATTAAGATTTGGATATACACCTGAAGGTACTAATACTACAAAAACGCCAGAATGGAGTTCATCAAATCCAGACGACCCAATCACTATATTATCAAATGGTAGAAAAGAACCTGGTGAGTTCAATAAATTTATAATCGAAACCGCAGATGATGATTTATCATCTATATATCTAACATCATCTCAGAAAATAAAACTAACTACATCACAAACCAATTTGGGTTTAGGTGTTGATGCACAATCACAATTCGATAAACCATCTGTAATTATTACATCGGATAGAGTACTATTAGATTCTAAAAAAGATTATGTAATCTTATCTGGTAAGAAAGATATTATAAATGCAACTCCAAATTGGGCAATGGAGATGGATAAGATGTTTACAATCTTAGAAGGGCTGATTCAACAATTAGCAGATTTAACAGCAGGAACTGCCACATTCGCAACAGGTGTTGGTCCAACAGGCCCCGCAACAAATGTAGCCCAAGTTCAACAATTACTAACCGAATTAAAACAAATGGCTCAATAATATGGCGGTACTTTGGCCAGGATTTCAAGCAACGGTAGCACCTTATTTAGATGCTCCAATAGAAAAAACAGAAGCTGATACTGCTAAAGTTATTGCGGATGCGTATGGAGTTGCAGTAGCTACTGCTATGATATCTTTAATTCCAGGCTCAACTATTATATCAGCTCCACCAACAACTGGAATTGAAAACGCAATATTAGATACATTTAATCAAATAAAAGATTCAGAAGGGCCACCAACACCACCAATGTTTTTAGGATGGGCAACTGAAACAGTTTCCTATTGGTCAGCAGTTCAATGGAATCCCTTACCACCACCACCTGGTTATGTATCACCAACAACAGGTGTTACTGTATTATCAGGTGGAACTCCATCGCCATTAGATGTGGGTTTATGGGGTGCATTTAACAACCCACCATCACCAACACCAATGGGTAATATTATATGTGGTAAGTTAATATCCGCATTTACAACACATCTATTAACTGTAAGTGGGTTATATAACGGATTGATTCCAGCAGCACCATCACCAGTACCAGGCCCACCATTTCCTTGGGTTGGGGTAGTGTAAAACTAAACAATTTGATATTTATATAAAAGTATATTATTATGAAGGCAAAAGAATTAGCACAATTATTAGAAGTAATCGTTAGAAAAGTGGTAAGGGAAGAACTTAAACCAATCTTAAAAGAGGTTAAACAAAGTTCTAAACCAGTTATTAGAGAGCGTGCAGTAGATAATAGTAAGGTAACTAAAGACCCATTAGATATTTCAGGTCTATTAGAAACTAAAAAACCAAAAGTACAAAAGTTCTCAGAAAACCCATTACTAAATGATATGTTAAATGAAACCGCACAGAGTGGTGAATGGAAAAGTATGGATTCTACATTTACATCACAACAGGCACAAGGATTCAATAGAGCACAAATGGCTGAGATGTTAGGTTATGGTGATGGTGTAGCAACCACAACAAATATGACACCAACCTTAGACCCAGATGGTAAACCTATGAATGTTAATATTGAGGGTACTGCAGTAGGTAATGCGTTAACAAGAGATTATTCTTCATTGATGAAAACTATCAATGCTAAGAAGGGAAAATAATAAATGGCTAAACAACGTAAAGAATATTCGTATCAAACTTTAGATTTACAACCTGATGTAGCGATTGGGGTAATGTTACCTTTTGGTAAACAAAATGGTTTGTTTCAGTTAAGTTATACAACCGAACAACAGGCTATATCTAATCTAAAAAGTTTACTATTAACTCGAAAAGGTGAACGGTTGTTTCAACCTAACTTTGGTTCTGATGTTTATTCTTTAATGTTTGAAAATATCAATAGTGATTTATCATCACAATTAGATGAATCTTTACGTGCTGATATAGAATATTGGTTACCCTACATAATTATTGATGATATAAATATTGAAATTATAGAAGATAGAAATTATGTTAGGATAGAACTATCTTTTAGAGTTACCGAACAAGGTGCTAACCAACAAATAATTCTATTTATAGATAATGCGGGAACTACCACAATAGAATAGGTTTAAAAATGGCAAAGAAAATTAACAATGATTTAGTACAAAAAGATGTATCGTTAATAGGTAGAGACTTTGGTGAGATTCGTAAGAATCTGATAGATTTTTCAAAAAACTATTTTCCAAACACCTACAATGATTTTAACGAAGCATCGCCTGGTATGATGTTTATGGAAATGGCATCGTATGTAGGTGATGTACTTTCTTTTTACACAGATACTCAATTAAGAGAATCAGTTTTAACAAACGCTGAAGAAAGTTCAAATCTATTTAATCTAGCAGCTGCATATGGTTACAAACCTAAAAATTATGTACCTGCTACAACTAACTTAGATGTATTTCAATTAGTTCCATCTAAAGGAAGTGGTGATGATGTAAGACCTGATTTTGATTATGCATTAAAAATAGCAGAGGGTATGCAAATTGGTTCTTCTGAGGTAAACGCTGTAAACTTTATAGCATCGAAAAATATTGATTTTGCATTCTCATCATCATTTGATACAACGGAAGTATCAGTATATCAAATTGATGAAAACACAAATGAACCTATATACTATTTGTTAAAGAAAAAAGTAAAAGTATCAAGTGGTACTGTTGTAACAAAAACCTTCACATTTGGTTCTCCAAAAATTTATGATAAAATAAAAATAGAAGAACCTAACTTTATAAGAATCAAATCAATAGTAGATGATGATAATGATGAATGGACACACGTACCATACTTAGCACAAGATACTGTATTTGAACAGATTGAGAATAACGAAGATAACTCAACTGCGTTTGTAGAGTATAGTGGTGATACACCATACCTATTAGAATTGAAGAGAGTACCTAAAAGATTTATCACAAGATTTGAAGATAGTGGGGTAGCAGTAGTTCAGTTTGGGGCTGGTATATCACAAAATGCAGATGAGGAAATCATACCAAACCCAGATAATGTGGGTTCTAATCTATATAACATAGTTGGTGATTTAGACCAGGGTATAGACCCATCTAACTTCCTATACACCAAAACATATGGAGTAGCACCATCTAACACAACATTAACTGTTGAGTATTTGGTTGGTAATGGTATAGTAGATAATGTTCCTGCAAAAGATTTAACAAACATAGTATCATCAACCACATCATTTGCAAATGAAAGAAATTTAGATACTACACTAAAAAACTTTGTAAGAAATTCGTTAGCAACAACAAATCCAGAACCAGCAAGAGGTGGTCGAAGTGAAGAAACATTAGAAGAAATTCGTAACAACGCAATGTCGTTCTTTGCTGCTCAAAACAGAACTGTAACTAGAGAAGATTATGTTATGAGGTGTTACGCATTACCACCACAATTTGGTTCTTGTGCAAAAGCATATTTATCACAAGATTATCAGATTGAAAATAAAAAGGCAGATGGTACAACAATTTCATCTGAGATTCCAAATCCATTGGCATTAAATTTATATACAATGGGATATACTGATGATAAAAAACTTTCACCACTAAATCCTGCAACAAAGAACAATCTTAGAAACTATATATCATATTATAGAATGTTAACAGATGCAGTTAACATAAAAGATGCACATATTATTAACATTGGTATTGATTTTGAAATTACGGTGTTACCACAATATAATTCAAACGAAGTTCTTTTAAGATGTATAAATGCATTAAAAGAATATTTTAATATTGATAATTGGAGAATTAATGAACCAATTCAACTATCTAAAATTTATGTATTATTAGACCAGGTAGATGGTGTTCAGAGTGTTGTAAGACCCAATAAGGATGGAATTGGTGGTTTACAAATATATAACAAATTTAATGGTAACTATTCACCTAACAAATATAGTATTAATAATGCTACAAAAAATGGCGTAATTTATCCAGCGTTAGACCCATCAATATTTGAAGTAAAGTTTCCAAATTCCGATATTAGAGGACAAGTGATAACACAATCATTCTAAGGAGATACAAAATGATATATAGAATATACGGACAGAAGGATACTACAATTTACGAACATGGGCTTCGTAAAAACCAAAACACAGGTATAGATTCTGTATTAGAGGTTACTAAATTCTTCGATGAGGATACAAATGAGAATTGGGTAGGTAATAGTAGAATTTTAACTCAGTTTGATTTATCTCCAATATCATCATTAATATCATCAGGTGATATTTCTGGTAATAAAAAATTCTATCTAAACTTAACATCAGTTGAAGAATTGGGTGTACGTGCTGAATATCAATTAAATGTACATCAGGTATCTGGTAGTTGGGTTAATGGACTTGGTAAGTATAATGATAACCCAATAAACACAAATGATTGTAGTTGGGTATATCGAAATGATAATGAAGTATGGAGTGTATCATCCGCACAAACCTTCAATGGTATCAGAGAAATTGGAGTTCCAACCGAAGGTATCGTATTATATGAAGGATTTTCTGAAGGAACTGGTTCTTTATTCTTAACACAATCAATCAATGATATTAGGGGTAACTCCCCATCCATATCTATAAGTGATAATAGATTACTTATATCTGCATCTAATTTTGCAGGTACAACATTAGTATTCCCAGCACAATTAGATGAGAACCAAACATATGGTGTTCAGTTTCAAATCGACCCTGGTTCGTTTGATGATATACAATTTAGAGTTTTAGATGCAGATGGTGTTTTAAAAGCAGATAGTGATTATGAAGGTTTTGTAGGTAGAATTACAACACCATCAACACAATCGTTTGATTTAACATCCACAACAGCAGGGGAGTATCAATTACAATTTACATTCTTCGATGGTAGTGGTGATGGAACGTCAACGACTGGTTCATTTGATGAGATATATGTTTATGAAAAAACTGGAAATACACTTGCGTATGAAACCTTTGCATTTAATGAAGGTGATTTTCAATTAAGAAATGTTGTTAAAAACACCAATCTAAAATTACCACGTATGTTTGCATCACAATCTAAATTAAATTTATATGCAGATAATATTGGTGGTGGTGATGCAACATACATTGAAACTCTATCAACCGATTTAGAATATACTTTAAGTTGTGAGGTTGAGCCGGGTGATTATCCTGAAATAGGATTTACTATATACGACCCAAATGGTTTAAAATACAGAAATGGTGTTACAAGTTTATCTTCATCATTTACAACACCTCAAACTCAATCGATAGTATTTACACCACAAATTGCGGGTGATTATATATTCGCATACACATTCTTTGATTCAGGCTCTGCAGGCGCAAGTGGTTCATTGGATAACTTTAAATTAGTATATTCAGGTTCAGTAACTGCCCCACCACAAATTGAAGCTGGATACTATAAAAACGAAGGTGGAGCAACGTGGTACACTTCATCAGTAAGTAACACCACCGTATCTCAAACATTTAACAAATACACTAAAGATTTAAATGTTGAGGTTACCGATTATGTTAATGATTGGTTAAGTGGTAGTAGAGAAAATAATGGATTCCTTATCAAAAGACCCGTATCACAGGAAAGTGGTTCTATTAGATATGGTTCATCTAAATTCTTTTCAAATGAAACTAATACAATTTATGTACCTACATTAGAAGTAAGATGGGCTACTGGTTCATTTGAAACTGGTTCACTAAGTGAACTTACTGATGATAACATTACATTATACGTTAAGAATATACTTACTGAGTATAAGGAAACTTCTAAAGCAAAACTTAGATTAGTTGGTAGGGCTAAATATCCACAAAGAACATTCTCTGATACATACCCATATACTACTATTAAATATTTGCCTGAAACTACTTATTATCAAGTAAAAGATGTAGAAACTAATTTATCAATAATTCCATATGATACAACTTACACAAAAGTGAATTGTGATTCAACTGGAAACTATTTTGATTTTTGGTTTAACACTCTTCAACCAGAAAGATTCTATCGTTTTGATTTCAGAGTAGATAGAAATGGAAAAAGTGAGTACTTTGAAGGACCTATATTTAAAGTGGTTAGATAATGGCAGAAACAAAAGTAGATAAAGTTGCAGAAAAGGTAGAGAGACGGGATATTCGAAGAAATTTCTCTAATCAAATTATATCCTATGGATTGCCTGAAGATGGTAAGTTAAAATATGGATATAAAAGGTTACCTGCGCAATCGGTGGTATACTCAGCAGAATCCTATGATAAATCTATTGATAGATTATCAACCGAATTAATATCAAATGTGGGTGATTTAAGAATCATCGAACAAACATTAAATTATGTACAATTTCTAACACCATCTGGTGAAGCTGAATTTGAAGATACGTTTAGTGGTAGATACGCAATAACCGATGCTGCAGCTGAAGTTCCAGGTGGTGGTAAGTCTTGGACTGGCTATAAAGACCATCACTATATCAATCCATATTCAGCTCCTGAAGATGTTGCTCAGAACCATAAAGATAATTTTAAGCATAGTGGGTATCGTACCATCCCATTTGATAAGGCTGAAGAAGGCCCTGGTTTAGAAAATGGTGGTTATGTAATCACACAAGAACTTAAAGATAGTGGTAAGAGTTTAAAACTTACTGCAATAATCGGAGTTGCAAATGAGCTTCCCGGAGAATCTTTAGTAGATGGGGGAGTAGCCAAAGAGCAGTTTAAATTTAAATTTAATAGAATCAGAAAACCATACGAACCAAATATATCCGATACTTTAGGAAACGCAAGGTTTGAATCTGTTTGGAGAGGAAGTTATCCATTTATAAAAGTAGAGTTTGATGTATTAAATTCTAAAATGCAAGTTGGTGATATTTGGGAACTTCAAGGACAGGTAGTTACCAATTCCAAAGGATGTTACTTATATGGTAATAAATCTATATTTAAAGTAGATGCAATAGATACTCCATTAGTTCCAACCACAACTAAAAAACTCTCTGATAACCTGGACGGGCTCTTAGCAACATTGACCGTTGATGATACACAACAATCCTCTACGGATGAAATTTTAGTAACTGATGATACACCCAATATGGGCGTGTTTTTAAGTACATCAGGTTCACCAAGCGGAGCTGGGAATACAACATCCAATGACCCTCGAAGTGGTGCGGGTTCACCAAGCATACCGAGTCGTAATGATAATGCAAGAAGGGTTATTAATACTGCCCGACAAGCTTCAAATATTATTAATTCTGTCCGTGAAGGTGCATCGATTCCGGGCACTGCAAGAAGGGTTATTAATACTGCCCAACAAGCTTCATCCAGTGCAAGAAATATTATTAATGCTGCCCGTGAAGGTTCATCAATTGGGGACAGGGCAAGAAGGGCTATTAATGCTGCCCGTAAAGAAGCTTCATCATTTAGGGGCAGGGTAAGAGGGGTTTTTAGAAGAGGAAGAAGAAGGTAAATTATGGCGATAGATAGATATCAAAAACCAGAAATACTAACTGATGTGAAAACACCAGTAGATAGTGTTGCCGTATATTCTTTTTTAGACTCGGCACGTTTAAGTAAAACACCATTGGTTTTAACTCAAGAATTGTTAAACCAATCGTATGTACATAAACACATCTATTCTGAGAATAATTTATTACATTCATCAGTATCACCATTACAATATGAAGTAACTTCTGAGGATAAAGCAAACTATACATATGATATATTACTAACACCTGAAAAGGATGTTAGAAAAGCAGATGTACCACGTGGTACATATAACATCGTATATAATTTTCTAAAACCATTTTCTTCAGAGTTAAAAATAAAAAACATTTCAGCAGATTCTACTGAGATTGAATTAGAGGTAGATAATTCAAACTACAATCTTAAAAAATTATATGATTTAGTAAATAGTGGTAAAAACTATAAAGATAATTTAGTTTTAAATTTTGGTAAGAATAATCTATTCACAATAACGGATATTAGTTTTGCTAATAACGAAGTAATTGGTGAACAACAACGTTGGCCAAAACACCCATCAGACAGATACGGCGGAAAATTAGTTACATACTTTCCATCAGAAGAAGATAGTGATAGAAATATTTGGATAGAGGTTTATAAAGGAACAAGATTAACAACTGGTAGAGCTACATCATTTACACCAATTGTAGATGAAAAAACTTGGGATATAAAATTTGAACCATTAAGAGATGTTAATGGTACTCAAATATTTTTTTCAAAGAATTCACAAGAATTTGATAGAAGGTATGAAATAGAATCTGGATTGAGAGTACCTGATAATATATTCGATAATATATACTATGGTACACAGCCATTCTCTAAGTTTAAAATATTTAACCCATATACGGCAGCTTCAAATAAAATAAAAAATGTTGTTGTAAAACTATACACAAAATTACCAGCTGAATTTGAAAATAAAATTCCAAAGATATCACTTTCTTTAAGAGAAGATTATATTGAAAGAGTATTAGTATACCCATATATCAAGGAAGAAACTTATGATAACTTTTCATACGCTAACTTTAATATTGATATGGGTAATTATGGTAAATCACAAGGTACTGATTTAAAAACTTGGAATTCTTTATTAGATACCACCCTATCAACCTCACAACAAATAGTTGATAAATACTTATCAGGTTCAATTGGTAATACTACCTTAAACATAGATTATTCTAATTTCAAAAACTTTGTTAATTATTCATCAGCAGTAGAGCGTGTTAAAAACTTAAAGTATAAATTAGAACTCATAGAATCTTATGATAGTAGAATCAATACATTAAATTTAATTAGTGGTTCATCAGCACTAACTAATATATCACAATCACTACAAAGAAAATCAAATGTAATTAGTGGTATGGATGGTTGGGAAAAATGGATGTATTATGAAACCACAGGTTCTTTATATACACATTATAGCGCATCATCATATGTTATCAACCCTTGGCCGCATTATGATGAATTTCCAAAAAAACTTTATAGTGTAACATCATCACAAGCTATATCACATTACAATGGGTTAATTGATTCAGCAAGTATATATGATACATTTAATGATGCGAGATTGACAAAAACAATCCCATCATCAATGACTGAAGACCCGCTAAACTTAGATTACATTTTATTCATTGATATGATTGGTCATCACTTTGATATTACGTGGAGTTATATAAAAGCATTGACTTCTATTAATGAAAGAGAAGAACATCCATATGATGGTATGCCAAATGAGTTATTATATGATGTTGCAAAATCTATGGGATGGAAACTTACACATGGCAAAGACCGCTCCGATTTATGGAAGTTCGCAGCAGGTACTGATAAGTTTGGTAATTATGCACAAACTGGTTCTTTACAAACTAAACCAGATGAACAAATTAATTATGAGGTTTGGAGAAGGATTGTAAATAACATTCCGTACTTACTCAAAACCAAAGGTTCTGCTAGAGCAGTTAAAGCATTAATTGCAACATACGGAATCCCACAATCATTCTTATCAATCAGAGAATATGGTGGACCTGCAATAGAAGATAAAAGACACATTTGGGAACATGATAGATTTGTATACCATTTGAGAATGGATACAGATAACTATATTACAGCACCTTGGGATAAGATTGCAGATATAGACCCTCAAACTTATTTAAACAGAGACCCTAATCCAATTGATACAATTGAAATTCAGTTCCAACAAAACTTAATTAGAACATCATCCTTATTACATAAGGGTTCTGATTTTGCAGTATTGTTAGAACCAACATCAAGAACATCTGGTAAGGGTAATATTCATTTTTATTTAAGTGGTAGTAATGGTTACAAATCAGCATCTATTGAAAATGTACCTGTTTTTGATTCTAAGATGGGTACTCTATTAGTTCAAAGAGAAACATCAGTAGATGATATAACACAAAATAATGAATATAAAATTCAATATAGAAAAAACAGAAAAGATAGAATCAGTACATCAAAATCTGCTAGTATTGATATTAATGGTTCTACTGAATCATCATACAACGCTGCTTGGACTGGTAGTGGTACAGTAACGTTTAGTAACACATTACCAACATCAAATACCCCATCAATTTGGGCTGATGCAGAATATATGAGTGGTTCTATTCAAGAGATTAGATATTGGGCAAACCCACTTAAAGATATTGTAGTTGATGAACATACACTTTCAAGAGAATCTTATCATGGTAACTCTGCAACTTCATCTTACTTTGATTTGAAGTTTAGATTTATACCAGATTCTCAATTAAAGAATGTTGATGAATCTTATGATGGTATCTTATCACAACATCCTAACCAAAGAATTAGTGGTAGTGAATCAGGTTACATATTATCTGCATCTTTATTTAGTTTTGAATCTGACGATTTAAGGGGTGTAACTGAAGAATACTATACTAAAGTTCCATCCGCAGGTGCTAATAATATTATGAACAATAAGGTTAGAGTTGAATCAAATCGATTGACAGGAATCTTAGACCCAGAACAAAAGAAAGAAAAATCACAATACGATTCAGCACCAGTAGATTCTAATCAGGTTGGTGTTTATATGTCTGCTACAAAGATGTATAATGAGGATATATACAATCACACAGGTTACTTTGAGATTGATGATTATATTGGTAATCCAGATAGACGACCAGGTTATACTGAACAGAACGAAGAATTAGATTATGTTCGTAGACAGGTATTTAAAAAATACAGTTCTAAAAACTTAATTAACGATACCATCGATATGTTGGCACGATATGATTTTTCAGTATTTGAACAAATCAGACAAACAATGCCTGCGAGGGTTGATTACAATTCAGGTATTTTAATTGAACCACATATCTTAGAAAGACCTAAGGTTAAATCAAAAACTAATCTATCATATACTCAACCACAATATGATGTTGTAATAACTAATGAGGTACCTGTAATATCTGAGTACATTCATTATGATACAATAATTACCGCACCTCGTAGTGAAAGTGCAGAATACATCCATTACGATACAGTCATAACGGCTCCTCGTAGTGAAAGTGCTGATTATATCCTTTATGAAACTACAATACCACATCAAACATTGGTAGTGGCTACTAAGCATGATTATACATCAAGTATTGATACTACTGAACTTCGTAACATAATTGCACAAAAAGATGATGTAGAATCGGTGGGTAATCCTACTATCAGAAATATGTACTCACCATCAACATATAGATACACAATCCTAAACTATTCAGCATCAGCTGATATTGGATTTGGTAGTGGGTGGACTACGGGTTCAAATGGGTATTGGAATTATAATGTAACATCATCTAACGCAGTAGTGGGTAAGCCATCTAAGTATGCACTTAAAACCATATACTTCTATAATACTGAGTTATCAGCATCATTAAGATTAAGTAACTCATCATCATTAGTTCCAGCATCAGTATCTACTGATGAATTACCATTATCATTAGAAAACCTAAGATATTTGGGATGTAAGATGACATCCGATTCACTTACAACTAATTCACCAGATACACCAGATGGTAGACCTGTAATTGAGATATTTGAGGCTGACCCTAATGTACTCATCTATACATCACAAACGGCAGAAGAAGGTAATTTGGATGTAGATACCTCTACAAATCTACCAACTCTTAAATTAGAAGATTTAAAAGTTAATGATGATATTAAGTGGAGTAGAGAGCAAGAATATAAAGAGGCCGTTGCTAAGTTTAGAAAAGAAATAGAAAAACTAATTCAGATTGAAGGTGGTAGACGAACTGAGTTTGATTTGAGATACGAAGAAGAGAGAATCCGATTTGAATTGGAACAGCAACGAAGAGAAGAGTTTGATATAATAAATCGACCTAATAGAATTACCGATGTTTAATATTTATTGATATGAGAGAAGAAGAAATGAATTTAAGGGGCGAACCACAAAGACCTAATGATAATAGAGAAGTTGGTTCTGATATGGAAGAGGTTGTAAGACAAAAACTTGCACCCACATCCGAACGTCCTCTTATTAAATCTCCAATGGATGTAGAATCGGAACAATACGAATTGGAACGTAGTATTCAACCCTTAGAGGATATTGTAAACACAGGTGAGTTATTAGATGATAACAAACTAATCAGAGATACAGATAGAGTACGACCCGAAGATATTGCAGATGTAGTATCCAACCCAATTATACCTACAAAATCAATACCAACTGTAATTGATTCAAATAATGAGTTCTTTACTGAAGAAGATAAAGCACGTTTGATTTTAGAAGAAGATAAACGTAGAGCGGTTAGTGACCAACGAAGATTTGATTTTGAAAACGCATTCTTAGAAGAACAAGAACGTAGAGTTCAGTTTGATGAAAAAATCAAAATTATGAAAGCTGAGTTTGAGTTGTATCTTAAAAATACTTTTCCTGAGTTTGTTGGCGATAGAAATATGACAGATGGAGACAAACAAAAAAATCAAGCGGATATCAAACGTAAGAAAGAAGAAAACTCTACTAAGGTAAAAGAATTGCAAAGGAAAAAGATAGAACGATTAGAAAGAGAGAAAGAACGTAAGTTAGTAGAATCTCAACTTAGATTAAATAAACTTACAGAAGGTGAAGTTCAAACTTTTTTTGAAGAAGAGATAATTATAGAACAGAAGGAAAAGATTGCTCAGAATCCTCAAATAGAAAATCTAAATCCAGTTCAAAAACAAATTAGAGAAATAGAAGAAATGGAAATTAGGATGGGGAGACCAATTGTTCCTCATAGAGATATAGTTGAAAGTGAAGAATCTGATTTTGATTCAAATTCAATGACTAACCCAACTGATATTTTGATAAGACCTATGAATGTAGAAGAAGAGTTTAATAAAAGGCAGAAAGAGAATCGTTTGGAAATTTTAAGAAACGAACTCAATTCAAACCAAAGAAGTGAGGAAGATTATGTATCTACTTTAAAGTAGAATGCAAAAAATTAACTTAATTTATTTTATTCACATATTTATAGTTGAATAATATTGTAAAAAGGTAAAAAAATTATGGGATACTTAGATAATTCATCGATAACAGTAGACGCAATTCTCACCAAAAAGGGTAGAGAGTTATTAGCAAAAGGAAGAGATTTCTTTGTGATTAGCCAGTTCGCATTAGCAGATGACGAGGTTGATTACGAACTATGGAATCCAGCACATCCACTTGGTTCTGATTACTACGGAATCATTATTGAAAACATGCCAGTAGTTGAGGCAGTTACTGACGAAAATTATTCGTTAAGATACAAACTATTAACATTACCAAAAAATACAATTCGTATTCCAATTATTCAAACAAACCCAAGTTCAATTAGTTTAGAAGAATCCGGGCGTAGACAAATTGTTTCTATTGAAACTAAAAATGGTGGAAACGAAACATTAGGTTACACCGTAACACTTCTCAACTCAGATGCAGCAACTATTATCGGTGATGGTGGCGGTATCGCAAATAACGAAGATAATGTAGGTGCTAACGAAGATAGAAGAAGTGTTACCATTAGTACAAATTCAACATTTACAATTGTTTCAAAAGTGTTAGCAGATAATACTGATATTTCAACTAAGATTTTTGTAGTTGGTAATGAAACAGGTGGACGTAGTGAGATTACATTAAGTGTAACTAACAATCCTGATATTACAGTTGGTAACACATTAGATTCAACATTAGGATAACAGATTAAAAGGAAATAGATATGGCAATTTTACCAGCAGGTTCGTTCAATACATCAAAAAGAGTTTATACAGCATTTAAAGTAGGGGATGTTGTAGAAGGTGGTGTAGAAAAAGTAACGAGAGGTTTATGGAGTGGTAACGTAGGAACGTTAACATCATTCTACACATCTTCAGCACAATCAGCTACTCAGAAAGAATATTATTATGAGATTTTTGATGGGATTAGTACTAATTCTACATCCGAAGCACAATTCTCAGTAACATATGGTCACAACGCGGGTAGTGGTTCTTTGGGGCAGAATGAAGATTCTCCTTCAAATGCCATCTATTCACAATATGCACAAATCCTACTTCCAGACCAACAAAGAACGTTTACATTTAATGATGTTTCATCTGAGCAGATTTATGCTATTAACATCAATAGGGCTAGAATAAAAGATAGATTAGACCCAGGTAACTTCCAATTGAATTTAGCAGAACTATCTGGTAGTGCTGAACTTATATATAATACAGGTTCTAATTTAGCAGTATCATCATCAAACAAAATTATTAAGTTAATTGATGATAGTGGTGATACTCAACAGGCCGCAACTCAAATTGGTAGAACGTATAACTTAGTATCGGGCTCAATCCTTAATGGAGTGTATTCACCTAAAACTTATTATGGACAAGTATTTCCAGAGCAGGGTGTTATCATCTTAAACGCAGATACAATGGATACGGCGTTATCATTTGGGTCTGTAACCGCATCAAACACAAATGGTGATAATGCATTTAAATTATTAACATCCATTAGTGGAGCAGCTGCTATTAATTCAGATTATGGATTTGCAGCAAGAAACGAAGAAAGAGTTCAATCAACATATTACTTTGTAAGAGCTAAGAATGGTGAATATAACTTCTCAAACAACCCATCGTTTGTAACAGGTTCTAACGGAGCATTTAGACAACCAACATTTGCAAATAATCCAAAATCTTATATTACAACTGTTGGATTGTATAGTAGCGCACAAGAATTATTAGCAGTTGCTAAGTTATCTCAACCAATTTTAAAATCATTCTCTAATGAAGTATTGGTTAAGGTTAAATTAGATTTCTAAATAGAAAAATAAAATAACAGCTCCCTGTGATAGAATCTGGGGACTGACTCGTAAGAGTTTCAACCCCATAGTAATATGGGGTTTTATTTTAAATATTTTAATATTTATATTAGAATGATAGGATACATCTAATGGCAGAAGCACTAAAACCGATAAATGGTGGTGGATTTCAACTCTACCCATATAACACTCACAAAAGATGGGTTGTTACTGATGATAATTATAGAAATGATTATTATTCGGTATCTGTATTGAAGGGTATCTCACCACTTTACAATGAAAAAATTAATGTTTCGGAATCTATATCAATCCCAGCGTATAGAGAAGTCGACCAATTAGATAATTCAAACTCAAATTCAACAGAGTTTTTAAAATCAAAACATCAAAAAATTGTGTGGTCTGGTCTTAATCAAATGTTTTTTAAACATAGGGCTAGGGTAGAGAGAGATTTGTATGTATCGGCTTCTATATTTTCAGTACCTCACAATAGAATGGGTGATGGTATTAAACCAGAATCAATAGAAATACTTGATTATAGTGTTACAGGTTCAATTACAGACAAGATTAATATATTGGATATTAAATTAGATGAACAGCATGGACACCTATATGATTCAAGACTAAACACAGGCTCATATGTTCCATTTGGTGATTTAGTAGGATATTGGGGATTTAATGATGAAGTAGTACCACGCCGAACATCTTTAGATACATATATAGAAGATAGGAGCGGATATCTCCATCATGCATATGGTAAAGAATTATACTACGATGGTGGTATCACAACAACAGGTAATGAACAATTACCATCTGGTACTAAAGTAACATTCAATGGTTCTGATTCATATATCAGAGTAGACCATAATAAGCAAATTGATTTCTATAAAGGTAACGATTATTCAATTTCTCTTTGGACAGTTTTACCAACATCACAATCTGATAACATTTTAGATTATAATTGGTTGGTTAATAAATCTGGTACATTTAGAGATTATGGACAAGATAAAAAACTAAGAGATGTTCTTAGAAGAGAAAATAAACGAAACCCAATATTCCCATTTGATTTAAAAGTTTACAACCAAAATACATCTAACAATGGTAAGGTAGTTGCATCACTCTCAGACGGATTAAGAAATGTTGAAGTAACTTCATCAACACAAATAAACGATGTATCAGAACACCACATATGTTTTAACAAAACAGGCTCTCTTTTAGAACTATGGGTAGATGGTGTAAAGGAAGTATCATCATCAATAGGATTAAAATCTCAAATAGCAAATGATTATGATATGTTATTTGGTGCAAGACACCTTTCAGATGGATTTACTGATTTCTCATTAGAAGGGAATGGTGTATTGAGTGGTTCTTTAGATGAAGTTAGATTTTATAGACGAGGGTTATCACAATCTGAAATTGAAGGATTATCAAATAATGATTATGTAACAGGCTCAGCATATCAAACCAATGTTGTGGGTGAAGTATTTTATAAACACGGGATTGTGGTAGTATCTGACCCAAGACCACTTTATAAAAACGTATTGGTGGGTGCAAGTGGAAGTTGGGATTATGGTACTGAGGATGAGTTTGAAAATGTAAATCGAAAAGAGTTTGGATGGAAGGTAAAATATAAATCCACAAAACAATTGCATGAAGTTTCTGTAATGTGTGAGATTGGAGCAGATGAATTCAATGTATCACAAAACCCATCCCTAAAAGTAAACAATAACCCTAATAGTGAATTCTTACAAGATTTTGTAACAGGTTCTGATTTTAGAAACTATTTTACAACAATCGGATTATACAATCCAAATGGAGATTTGATAGCAGTTGGAAAATTGGCATCGGCAATTCAAAATAGAAGTGATGTTGATATTACAGTAAAAGTAAGATTTGATTTAGATGGTCCGTTTGGAACTCCAACAACTGGTTCATTAGAACCTGTTGGTAGACCAGCAACCATCACAAAAACAAAAGATGGACGGTTTATTTGGAATAAATTTGATAGACCTAATATCGGTGTAAACGAATAAAGTTATGGCAAAAGGAAATTGGTCTCACATCCAAAAGATGAAAGGACATAAAAGTGGGTTGGAAACTCGTATAGATGAACAACTCAAATCACAAGGTATTGATGGTGAATACGAACAACATGAAGTATCATACACCATCCCAGCATCAACACATACATACAAACCAGATTTCAAATTACCAAACGGAATCTATATAGAATCCAAAGGATGGTTCTTACCAGAAGATAGAAAAAAACATCTACTGATTAAAGAACAAAATCCTGATATGGATTTAAGGTTTGTTCTACAATCACCAAATGGAAAAATATACAAAGGTTCAAAAACAACATATGCGGAGTGGTGCGAGAAGCACGGATTCAAATGGGCTAAGAAGGAAATACCCCAAGATTGGATAGATGAAAAAGAAAAAGTAAATTTCTTTGGATAATTAAAATATATTTCGTATATTAGTAGTTATATGGAAGATAGACTGCTCTCTTTATTGGAATCTGTCTTAGGTAAGGCTAAGAAAACATCGGGTGATAACTATGCGTTTTACTCTCCGTTTGTAGAACACTATAAACCAAAGTTAGAGATAAACATATCATTAAATTCGTCTGGTGATAACCCCTGGCATTGTTGGGTATCCGATGAGAAGGGTAAATCAATACGTTCTCTCTTCAGAAAAATCAAAGTATCCAAAGATGTTTGGGATGAACACAATTCCATCTTCAGTAGAAAGTATAGATACTCAAATTTACCAAATTCTGAAAATAATGGTAAAACTGAGTTGGTTCAACTTCCAAAAGAATACATTCCACTTTGGAAATCATCTAATTCAGTAATTAGAAAACATGCATTACGATATCTAAATAGTAGAGGTGTAACTCCATCTGAAATTATTAAATATGAAATTGGATATTGTGAAGAGGGTGTATACAAACACAAAGTAATTGTGCCATCATATAACAGAGATGCAAGATTAAATTATTTTGTAGGTAGAAGTTTTTATGATTCTAACTTTAAACATAAGAACCCAGATGTATCTAAAGATGTAGTAGGATTTGAGATGATGGTAAATTGGGATTTACCAATTGTAATATGTGAGGGTGTATTTGATGCTATGGCAATTCGTATGAATGCAATTCCAATATTCGGTAAATCACCACAATCAGAATTACAAAAAGAAATAATTCGTAGAGGTGTAGAAAAAGTATATATAACGTTAGATTCGGATGCGTTTGAAAATGCACTGAGATTTGCAGAAACCCTTATGAATGAGGGTATAGAAGTTTATGTAGTAGAATTAAATGATTCAGACCCATCCGAAATGGGATTTGATGAAATTAATAAAAAAATAAAAAATACTGAACCATTAACATTACGAAGGTTAATGGAGTATAAGTTGGTTGGTGTATGAGAAAATCAAAAAAGATTAACTATGATGGTAATATCAAAAAGATTTACCACATAGCTGATGTACACATCAGAAATCTAAAAAGACACAAAGAGTATAGAGAAGTATTTGAACGATTGTACGAATACATTTCAGATACAAAAACAGAAGATTCAATCATAGTTTTGGCGGGTGATATTGTTCATGCTAAAACAGATATGACTCCAGAGGTGATTGAGATGACCCAAACATTTCTAAAAAGGTTATCAGATATGTTACCAACAATTCTGATACCAGGCAATCACGATGCAAACCTAAATAATCATTCGAGATTAGATGCGTTATCACCTATTGTAAACGCATTAGGACATCCAAATCTACATTATCTGAAAGATGATGGAGTTTGGAAAATGGGAGGCATTTCCTTTTCACACTCATCCATTTTTTCTGAATCAAAGGCAATTATCCCATCATCTGAGGTTCATGGTGATTATAAGATTGCATTATATCATGCGCCTGTTGATAAAGTAAAAACTGAACATGGTTTTGAGATTGAAAATAAAAATGTAAATGTAGAATCATTTGATGGATATGATTTGGTTTTGTTAGGTGATATTCACGTTCCCAATCAATCCTTAAATTCAGAAGGTACAATTAAGTATTGTGGTTCTACAATCATGCAAAATCATTCGGAAGCAAAATATCCTGAACATGGTATTTTAGTATGGGATGTTGATTCTAAGAAATCTGAGTTTGTTCCAATTCATAACGATTATGGGTACGTTACAATTGATGTAGAGGGTGGAAAGATAGTTGGTAACCCAACCATACCAAATAAACCTCGTATGAGGGTTAGAGTAAAGGATACACCCCAATCTGAATTAAAGAAAGTTCTTGCAAAAATAAGAGTTGGTAGAAAAGTACAAGAGGTATCAATCCAAAAAGTAATTACTGATAAAAAAGATTATAGTGGTGGTTCAAATATTATACTTCAAAATGTAAGAGATGTTGGATTCCAAAATAAACTTATTGAAGATTTCCTATCAGAGAGGTATGTTGTTGGTGAGGAACATTTGGATGTTATCAGAGGTATCAATAATGATATTAATACTAAATTAGGTACATCTGTTGGTATGAAGAACATTATATGGAAGCCTAAAACGTTTGAGTTTTCAAATATGTTCTCATATGGTTCATCTAATATTATAGATTTTTCACAAATGAAAGGGGCGTATGGTGTATTTGCACCCAACGCAAGTGGTAAATCATCATTGTGGGATGCTCTATCGTTTTGTATATATGATAAATGTTCTCGTACCTCAAAAGCAGCTGATGTACTCAACTATTCAAAATCTCAATTTAATTGTAAGTTTAACTTTGAGATTAATGGTGTTGATTATTATATTGAGAGGATTGGTAAAAAATCACCTAAGAGGGGGACTGTTAAAGTAGATGTAAACTTCTATCGAATCAATGAAGATGGTTCAACCGAATCCCTAAATGGTGAAGAACGTAGAGATACAAACTCAATCATCAGACAGTATGTAGGTTCTTATGATGATTTCATTCTAACTGCAATGTCAAATCAATCTAATAGTGGTGGATTTATTGAAAAATCCCAAAAAGAAAGAAAAGAACTTCTTGCTCAATTCTTAGATATGGATGTGTTTGAGCAGTTATATCAAGTAGCAAATGAAGAAATCAAAGAACTAAGTGCATTACTTAAAGATTATAAAAATCAAAACTTTACTGAGAAGTTATCAGATGCAGAAGAAAGTTTAATTGAAAATAAAAAGAAGGTAACTGAAACACAAACCCTATTGGATGAATACAAAGAACGTAGGATTGAGGTTGGACTCCGTATTGAAGAATTATTGGGTAAATTAATTTCAGTAGATTCATCTGTAACTGATACTGATAATCTTCTAAAATTAAAAGA
>Ga0209951_1000013_pt1 | contig 48076 bp, 44 predicted proteins | sample SalPon2_A_H2O_MG_2_FD_185725 | JGI IMG/M metagenome (GOLD analysis project Ga0209951, IMG submission 185725) | Salt pond water microbial communities from South San Francisco under conditions of wetland restoration - Salt Pond MetaG SF2_A_H2O_MG... ...
TAATTACGAGCCTAATGCAATAAATGACAAGGTCGTTTTTTATGAAACATTAATTACTAACCTTTTAATTCATGGCAATGGCTTTGCAATTATTGAAAGGGATAGAAATACTTATAATGTTGATTCCTTAAGGTTGCTGCATCCTGATATCGTTACGGTTAAGGTTTTAAAAAATGGCAACATCCGTTATGAAATAAATCAGCTTGGAGGTACAAAGAAATTTTATAGACCTGATGAAATAATCCATTTACAAGGTTCGACTACTAATGGGTTTTTAGGCTTTAGTACTATTGATTTAAATAGGTCTATTTTTGAATTGGCTTTGCATACCATTAATTTTGGAAAGGCGTATTATCAAAATGGTGGTTTTTTAAGTGGTGTAATTATGCACCCATCTAGCTTGTCTGATTCAGCACATAAAAGGTTAAAAAATAGCCTTAGTCGTTATTCGGGTAGTGGCAAAGCTGGTAAGCAGTTAATCTTGGATGAAGGTATGAGTTATGAAACTTTGACCATTAGTCCAGCACAGGCGGGATTTGTTGAAGTTAATAATTATTTGATCGGTGAATTTAGCCGTATTTTTGGAGTTCCTCCATTCCTATTGCAAGACTTATCAAAGTCCACGATGCAAAATGTTGAGAGTTTAAACCTTGCATTCGTTAAGCATACTGTCATAGAACATTTAAACAAGCTAGAAAGTGAGTTTAGTAGGAAGCTGCTAACTGAAGCCGACAAAATGGCTGGTTATTGTATTAAGCTAAATTTAGACGATTTATTAAAAGCTGATAGCAAAACAAGAGGCGAATATTTAAGAAACTTATTTAATATTGGAGCGGTAAATATTGATGAAATCAGAATGATGGAAGGGCTTGTTCCACTTAATACAGATGGAAGTAAAAAGCACTTCGTTCAAGTCAATATGGGTAATATTGAGGATGATTATTTAGGGCAGAAAAACTCTAATGAAGAAAGAAATTTACAATCAAAAAAGGGATGCGATTGTTTGGGTTATGTTGATGACTCTGATTATTATGATGTACCACAAGAACGAAATGCTAAAACTTACAATGATTACCCTGAGTCAGTTGTTAATAATGCTAAAAGAGGTATAAAATTAAATGAGGAGGTTAACAACAAATGTGCTACTCAAGTAGGAAAAATAAGGGCTAGGCAATTAGCAAACAAAGAGCCTTTGAGTATGGATACAATAAAAAGAATGTATTCTTATTTAAGTAGGGCTGAAGAATATTATAACCCAAGCGATACGAAAGCTTGTGGAACGATCTCGTATTTACTATGGGGCGGTAAATCTGCAAAAACTTGGGCAGCATCAAAAATAAAAGATAATGAATAATAAACAATTTTTTCCAAGCGTAGAACTTAGAGCATATATGTCTGAAGATGAAGACAAAATGCTTTTAGAAGGATATGCAATAGTTTTCAATAGTGAATCAAGGGATTTAGGCGGTTTTACTGAAGTAGTTAAAGAAAACGCTTTAGACAACGCATTAAATAGAAATAGTGATGTATTGGCTTTGTATGGTCATGACTATGCTAATGTATTAGGCAGACAATCGGCTGGTACTTTAAAACTTGACAAAGACGAAAAAGGTATTAAGTTTATGCTTGATTTACCTAATACGCAACTAGGTCGAGATGTTTATACACTTGTTGAACGGGGCGATCTTAGGGGCAATTCTTTTGGTTTTACTGTCGAAAAGGATTCCTGGGATAAAGTAGGTGACAAGGTAATACGGACTATTGAGCAAGTTAAGGACTTGTTTGAGATTAGTATTGTAAGCCTACCCGCTTATGAAGCTACGGAATTAGTTAAAAGAAGTTATGAGGATTTTACTACTGAGCCAGAGGTTGAAGAACCTTGTGAAAAAGAGGCTTTAGTATATCCTCAATCTATTTTGAAACATCTTTAATATTAAAGTAAATATTTTTTTTTATGAAACTTAAAAACTTGAAAGAGCAAGAAGCAGCAATCAAAGCTGAACTTACTGCTTTGTCTAACATTGAGGATCGTGCTTTGAATGCTGAGGAAGCTGCAAAGTCACAGGAATTAATCGCAGAGTTGAACAATGTAGCACAGTCTATTGAAGTTCAAGAAAGAATTGCAAACTTCACTGAGGAAGTTGCAGATGTTGAAATTACTCCAGCTATTGAGGTAAACCAAATGGAAGCATTTGAAGCATACCTTAGAAATGGTAATAAAGGACTAAACGCTGAAACTCGTGCAAACCTTGTATCTGCTTCAGATGCTAATGGTGGCTACATTGTTCCAGATGAATTCCGTCAAGAACTATATGAAGCATTAAAGTACTACTCAAATGTAATTGATGTAGCTACTTTGGTTTCTACTTCTCATGGTAGAAATATTGATATGCCAACAGTTGACGAAACTGCGGTTCTTGCTGGTTGGGGTACTGAATCAGCTTTGGTTTCTGCTACTGACATGACATTTGGTTCTGTACAAGTAGGGGCTAATATGCTTAGAACTATGGTTCTACTATCTATTGAGTTAATCCAAGATAATGATGTGAACTTGACTGGGCAGATTGCTCGTTTGTTTGCTGATCGTTTTGGTCGTGCTTTAGAAGAAGCATTCACAAATGGTAACGGAACATCACCTAACCCAACAGGATTCATGAACGGAATCACTACGGGTGTTACTGCGGCTTCTGCTACTGCTTTCACTCGTGAAGAACTAGTAGGGCTTATCCACTCAGTAGATAAAGCATACAGAGCTAATCCATCTTTCCGTATTGTTATGAATGATGCTACATTGGCAGAAGTTCGTAAACTTGCATTTGGAACTGGCGATGATCGTCCACTATATCAAGAGGGTAATGCAACAACTGGAGAACCTACAAGAATTGAAGGTGTGCCAGTAATGATCAACAACGCTATGCCTGATATTGCAACAGGTACTAAGCCGATTGCGGTTGCTGATTTCTCTAAGTTTATCATCCGTCAGGCTGGTTCTTACAACTTCCGTAGATTAGATGAGCGTTATGCTGATAATTTACAAGTTGCTTTCTTAGGATATGCAAGATTTGATTCTAAAGTTATTGATGCGGCTGCTTTCCGTTGTTTAACGATGGCTTAATTAATAGCATAGTTTTTAATATAAATTAGAGGGGGGGGTTGCTGCTGCGATAGTGGCAGCCCTTTTTTAAAACCATTATAAAGATGCAAATTAAACTTTTAAAAACTTTGATTGGTCAATTTGGCGGTAATATTGGCGATGTTATTGATGTGCCTATATATGTAGCAAACAGATATGTAGAAGTTGGCTATGCCGAAAGATATAAGCCTTGTAATTGTGACGATTGCAAAGATGGTGAAGATTGCCCAGAAGAACAAAAAATTGAGGTTGCAACAGTTGAACCAATTATTGAAACTGCTGAAGTTAAACCAAAGCGTAGAAAAAGAACTACAAAAAAATAAGATATGTTACGCAAATTAAGTTCTAAAGATTTAACCAGTTTGGATGTCGTTAAGGATCACCTAAAGGTAGATTATACTGAGGAGGATTCTTTGATAAATGGCTACATTGAAACTGCCCATAATTTTGTTGAGGATTACACCAATATAGCTATTGGAGTTCAAAACTTTGAGGAGCATTTAACTGCTGATATTACTGAGGAATATGTGTTTTTAAGTATGAACCCATTGGTAAGTATTACTAGCGTTGTTGCTATTGATGAAGTTGACGGAACTGAAGAAGATGTAACTGCGGATATTATAAATATTACCAATGCATTAGGTACAAGGTTAAAAACCGATAAAAAGAAGTCTTACAAGGTTACTTATAGTGCTGGGGTTGCATTGGCGGACATACCTAAACAGATGCATCAAGCTATTCTTTTAAGTGTGAGTGATATGTTTGAAAATAGGGTGGAAAAGGTTAAACAAAAAAGAACAAGCGTAGAATATTTATTAAACCAAGTAAGCATTAAAAGAATATGATTGGCAAGTTAGATAGTCGTATTGAATTTTTGCAAAAAAGCATAGTGAGAGATGCTATTGGGGGGGAAACTGTAACTTATGTTACTTTAAAATCTACTTGGGCGTATGTTATTAAACCAACAGGCGAAGATAAAAATAAGGAGTTGAGCGGGAGGCAAGTCCCTGTAAATGAATTAGATTTTGTTATTAGGTATTTTATTGGTTTGACTGAAGATATGATCATAAAGTATAATGGGGTTTTAGGTGAGAGGTTTTACAAGATAGTAAGCATAAATGAGGAGTTTGAAGAAAGAAGAAATGGGTATATAAGGATAACTGGACAAAAATTTGACTTAGAGAAATAAAAAATAGAATATGGGTATATTTAGCGGTGGTTCTTTTCCTACATCTGGGGGAACTGTTATAATAACACAAGATGGATATCAAACGCTTAATTTAACTGGAAATATTCTCACCATAAGTGGAAGCAATAGTTCCGTTGACCTTAGTAGTTATTTAGATGATACAAATACCACTAACACATCTTTGACATTAAATGCTTCTAATGTATTAACCTTGACGGATTCAGACAGTGGGACTGTCACTGTTGATTTAACATCATTGGTGACTGCTGCTGGTGGTACAGCAGAATCAACACATATACCAGTTAAAAATACATCAGGTGCTACAATAACAAAAGGAACTCCTGTTTATATTACTGGCAATGTTGGTTCAAGTAATAGGCTACAGATTGCCCCTGCTGATGCTTCTGATCCTGCAAAAATGCCTGCTATTGGATTGCTAGAAACAGACTTGATAAACAATGCTGAAGGCTATGTGGTTCAAGGTGGGTATCTTACAAATATCACAACCGATATAATAGATGGCACATCAACATCATCTAATGATACAGTTTATGTAAAAGTTGGTGGAGGTATTACAATGACCAAACCAACAGGATCAACAAATTATATTCAGAATATAGCAAAGGTTGCAAGGGTAGGTTCGGGCAGTAGTGGTTCATTGATTGTTTCATCAATATTAAGGACAAATGATATACCTAACTTAGCTGATGGTCAAGTATGGGTGGGATCAACAACATACCCAGTAAGCACAGATTTTAATTTGCAAGAGGTTACTGATGGGGGGAATACGACTACTAATGATATAACAATTGGTGGAGGTGGTACAACTGCAACAGATGCAGTATTAATATTAGATGGTGGAAATGCTAGTGGAGGAGAAGCTTATATATCATTACAAAGAAATAGCGTAGGAGGTTTTCTATTAAACCATAGTGATAGTAGCATACAAGTAAGAGGAACTACCGACTTGCCGATGTATTTTTACACTAATAATTCAATAAAACAAACTATTTTATCCAATGGCAATATTGGCATCGGGACTACGAGTCCGAGTGAGAAACTTGAAGTTGCTGGAAATATTCTTCTTACTACTAACACAGGTGCATCAAGAACGCTATATACAGGTGGGGATACAAATTTACATATACAAACAAACACAGGGGATGTAAAGATTTTATCTTCAAATGGTGGTAATAATCTTATGACTTTGTTAAATGGTGGCAACATAGGCATAAACGAATCTTCTCCCGATGCGAAACTTCACATAGTTGGTTCAGGTAATACTTCGGGAACTACTGCTTTGTTGGTTGAGAATAGTCTAAGCTCAGACTTGGTTAAGGTTTTGGATAACGGCAATGTTTCAATAGGTGGACAAACTGCAACTCAAAAACTAAACTTATCAGGAAATTTTTTAATAGGTAATAATAACGAAATAAGATGGAAGGATAGTGGAGGCACTGAAAGAACTGCAATAGAGTTAGATAGTTCTAATGATTTCAATTTAGGTACTTCGGCAAGTGGTGCATTGAGGTTTATAGGTGGTGGAAGTTATACAGAAAGGATGCGAGTACACACCAATGGCAACATAGGCATAGGCACTACGAGTCCGAGTAGGTTACTTGATGTAAATGGAATACAGGGTTGGTCATTAAGTGACAATGAAGTAGCTTATTTAAATCCTACCGCAACTGGAACAGATTTTGCACTTAAAAATGCAGCTGGAACTAATGTAATAAGATTTGATGGCAGACCTAATAACAATTCTTGGATTAATAACGGAGGTTCATTTGGTATTGGAACTTCGAGTCCGAGTGCGTTTTTAGAAATAGCTAACCCAACTTATTCAAATGCAACAGTATTGTTAGGTAGGCAATCAGGTTATCCAACAATTCAAGGTAATGGAACATCAGGTGGTCAATGGTTAATGTTAGATAGTAACGGAGGATATTTAGCATTGAATAACCACGTAACGGATAATGTTATACTTGCTTGGGGAGGAGGAGATGTAGCAGTAGGTACTGGTAGTCCTCTTGCTAGATTTCACGTTAAAGGTTCAGGCAATACATCGGCTACTACTGCATTATTAGTAGAAAATAGCAGTGGAACGGATACTTTTAAAGTATTAAATGATGGTCAAGCACAATTAGGTAGCTATGGTAGTGGTACATTTACAGGTACAGTTTCTAAAATATTAGCAGTAGAAAGTGGTGGTAATATCATAGAAACTACTTTAAGTGATTTGAGTGGTGTAGACGGATCAGGTACTGCCAACTATTTGCCTAAATGGTCTGACTCAGACACACTAACAGATAGTTTAGCTTATGATGATGGAGGTGGTCAGTTTGTATTTGAAGGAAGCTTTTTTACTGGTCAAAGTGTAGCAACAGATTCCACAAATAAATCTATAAGGCTTGCCACTAAGCACTATACAAATGCTGAAGAACCTTTTGTAGGTTTATTGGCTACAAGTACAAGTACTGCAAATATAGTTGAAATTGGTGGTGGTACTACATTGGGCAATGCTGCGACCACAGTTTCTTTTAGAACAGCATCAAACAATACAACTGTCACTGGTACAGAGAGAATGCGTATCACTTCCACAGGAGCGGTTGGCATTGGGACTTCGAGTCCAAGTTATAAGTTTACTGCTTATGGTAGTTCTTCTAATAGCGAAATAGTTGCTTCTTTTGGTAGTGCAAATAATCAAAATGATTATACCGCTATTGGTTTAAGTGGGTTTATTGCAAGTAATGGAGCAACAAAAGCAGGTTTAGCTTTAGAAAGAACAGCTACTTATGGAACTGGAAAACTCCACTTCTTAAATAATAGTACTTTAGATAACTCAGATATGACTTTGAGTGATTCTAAAATGGTTATCTTAGGTGGTGGCAACGTAGGAATTGGAACTTCGAGTCCGAGTGCTAAGCTTCACATCCAAAACGCAGCAGCATCTAATTATGCACTAAGATTTAATTATGCTGACACTACTGATGGTGGCGGTTTTTATGAGTCTACTTCAAGTGGATTAAGTTTATTTTTAAAAGATGACACAGGCACAACTAAAACAGTAATTGCTCCCGATGGAGATTCTTATTTTAATGGAGGTAATGTGGGCATTGGGACGTCGAGTCCAGCTGAGAAGCTTGATGTAAATGGTAATATTAAATTAGGGGCACAAATTAACGCCAGTGTTGATGCTGCTTATTTAATTGGCAAATCACATACTGCAACAGGATATAATGACCCATTAATAGCGTTAATGTCCTCAACTGCGGCTGCAAATTCTTTAACAATAGGAGGCGGTTCTTCAGTTTACAATACTGCAACAAGTATAAGTTTTAATACTTCTGCTAATACTAATACACCTACGGGAACAGCAGCTATGTTTATTAATAGTAGTCAAAACGTGGGAATAGGGACTACGACTCCGAGTGCTAAGACTCACATAGTTGGAGCCGGTAACACTACATCTACTACGGCTTTACTAGTAGAAAGTAATAATGGAACAGACAGGTTAAGGGTTACCGATGGATCTGAGGTTTTTGTGAACGCTTCTACTTTGCATTATGGAGCGGACGTGGCATCCACTACGCTAGGGTACAAAGAGTTTCTTACTGATGTTGATTATGGCACTCTAAACACAGGAGCTATTTCTGTTTACACAAGTGAATCTACTAGAGACACAATAATGTGTGATTATAAAATATATGATGGTACTAATATTCGAGTAGGTACTGTTACCGCTACAACCGATGGAACTAGTGTAGACTATACAGACATAAGGAAAGCGGAAGTTGGAGATACTTCTGATATGTATTTTTACGCTCAGTTGTCTGGAAGTAATTTGCAGTTAATATTCTATAGAGGATCAGCAGGTTATGATGCTAAATATATAATTAAAAACTTTTAATAAATGGCAAATAAGGCATTAAACATAAAGGATAGGTTAGCGGTTAGAGGTGCTATTGTTGAACCAAGCTCAATGATAGGAGGTAATTATTTATTCTCCTTGCAGCCACATATTGAAGGAGGTGATTTAGACGGTGCTTTAAATTTAACATCTGGAGCTAGGGGTAGCTACACTATTGAAACAATAGATGATCCAGATGCTCCTTATGGTAAAGTTGTTAAATTCCCTACAGGTCAACAAAGTTTTGTTGCAGCTTACGATATTGATATTCCAGTAGACGCTGGAGATAGAGTTTATATAGAAGCTACTTATATGATCCCTGCAACAGACACAGGGACACAAAGTAATTTTTATTTAGGTGTTAACGGATTGGACAAAGATAAGAAACTGATAAATTCTAACTTTGGTCTAATAACATATCCTGTTAGTAACATAACATTAACAGCAGATGGTAATTGGTATACTGTAGGTGGTTACGCTACAATTCCTTCTTCTCACACTCCTTATAATGGCTCTGATGGTGGAGCTGTTAGGTATATTAAAAATTATGTTCTTGTAAATTATGGAGCAGGAGATAGAGAAGTTTACCTTTCTAATGTTGTAGTCCGTAAAGTAGAGGCTTTTAAGGATAATGCAGATATTTATTTTAGAGGAAACGTGGGCATTAGCACTTCGAGTCCTGCTTCTAAATTAGATATTAACATAGCACTTGCATCAAGTGATGGTATTACTATTGATACTAATGATGAAGTTTACAGTATTTGGTCAAATTCTAATTTAGGGGGGTTAGCTATTAATGCTAATACTGTGGGAAATGCCACAAGATACGATTTATTTATAAAACACTCTAATGGCAATATAGGTATAGGCACGTCGAGTCCGAGTGCGCCTTTGGAAATAGCAAATCCATCCGCAGAAGTGGATGCAATTATTGTCGGTAGAAACTCAGGTAACGCTTCTATTAGCGGAGGAACAGGAGATGGAGCTTACTTGATCTTAGATAGTAGTGGTCAATACTTATCTTTAAACCATTATATATCTGATGATATTATTATAGGTAATGGCGGTGGAGATGTGGGTATTGGGACGACTTTGCCTCAATCTCGGTTGCATATATATACAGGAAACGGAGGGACATACATTCCAAATACTAACCACGATGATTTAACTATTGAAGGCAGTACAAATATAGGTTTGCAATTATTTAGCCCTGCTAATACTTATCAATACATTGCTTTTGGAGATCCAAGTGCAGTAAATGCAGGGTACATTAGATATTATCACGGTAATAATGAAATGGTTTTTAGGACTAATGGTGGCGATAGAGTCACTGTTAATTCTACTGGAGACGTAAGATTGCATTCTTATGGTAGTGGTTCTAATACAGGTACAGCAGCCTACACACTGGCAGTGGATGCAAGCGGTAATATCATAGAAACATCAGGAGGAGGTAGCACACCAACGCTTCAAGAAGTTACCACAGCAGGAAACACTACCACAGATGATGTAGGTATTCAGGTGTCCAATCCTGTTTCTGCTTTACACATAGGCGATGGAAATAATACAATATCATCTGCATTATATTCAACTGACATAGTTAATGTTTCTGCACAGAATACAGCACCCGGTGTTAACATCATTTCAGCAGGTACATCTTCATTTAACAGAGGTGTATTTAAAGCTACAAGAGCAAAAGGAAGTCTTGCTTCTCCAAGTGCTCCTACAAGTGGAGACTATGTATTTAGTTTGTTAGGAGCAGCATATGATGGAACTTCTGCTTCACCTGCAACAGCAGGTGTAGAAATGCTTATTGATGGTGCTGTTTCACCAACTGCTGTGCCACAAAGAATAGAGCTCCAAACAGGTACAGGAATAAGTAGGTCTACAAGAATGACCATCAAATCTGATGGAGATATTGGAGTTAATACTACAAATCCCCTAGCCAAACTTCATTTAGTTGGTGCAGATACATCAGTAAACACTGATGCACTTTTTGTTGAAAATAGTAGTGGCAATGATTTATTTAAAATTACTAACAGTGGTAATTTCTATATGAGTAGTGCTTCAAGATTTGCTTCCATTGTAATTAATAATGTAGATACAGTAGGTACAGGTAATTATAGTACAATAGTAGGCTACCAAGCAGGTGATGGTACAAATACGAATGGTCTTTATATGACTGCAATAGGAGCAAGAGCAGCACAACTTACAAATGGTGGTACATTCTCTGTAGCAGTAGGTATGAACTCAGCTAGAAATGCAGGGTCATTGAGTAATGCTGTAGTTGTTGGTATGAATGCAGTAAATAATTCAGGTGGTTTTAGTAATTCAGTAGCTGTTGGTCGTTCAGCAGCAGAGCAATCAAATTTAACTACTTCTACTATTGTAGGTTATTATGCAGGTAGAGCAATGGGTGCAACTCAAAGGTCTAATAATGTATATATAGGCTACAATGTTGCTAGTTCATCTAATAATCAAAGTGGGAATACTTTTATAGGTTCTAATATTCAATCAAGTAGTACAGAAGCATTAAATGATACAATCATCATTGGTTCAAGTAGTCAGGAAAGACTAAGAGTAAGTGCTGATGGAGATGTTACTTGGACAGGTGGAAACTATATGAAGATTCAAACAGGAACGACAGCATCAAGACCTTCGTCTCCTGTAGCGGGAATGATTAGATTTAACACAACAACAGGAAAATATGAAGGATATGTAAATTCAATAACAGGTTGGGTTGACTTTCATTAATTAAATAATTAAAACTTTTTTAAAAAATGGCATTAGAATATTCAAAAGACCTTTATGGTAAAACATTTGCAAATGCATATGTAAGAATTTCACAGATTAGAACTAGGCAAGATGTTCTACAAACTGAAGTGGGATCAGAAGAAAATATCGAACAAGTTACAGAAAAAATTATTACAGGAGAATGTATTATTCAGGTATTCCCTGATCAGGCAACTAGAGACGCAGGTGGGGAAACTATGAAAATTGACAGGCTAGAAATTACCTTTGATAAAACATCAACAGATAATTTTTACGCTCAAGCGTATTCTCACTTGAAAACATTAGACGAGTGGTCTGGAGCTACTGATGTGTAATTAAAACAATATCTTACATTTAAGTCGCACCTAAATGAATGAGGCTCAAAATATTAATACTACTTATACTTTGTGGTTATTTAGATTGCTATAGCCAATTTTGTGGCAGCGATAGGACTCTTATTATACCTTACGGTATTCGTAGTGTACATATTTATAGTGACACCACAAAGGTTTGTATTAATAAATATGGCAAGTATTTGCACATTGATAGAGGTTACGATTTGTCTGTTTATAAATTCCATACAACACGATGGATTAAACACAGATATAAGAATAAAAGATATCCTAATTCTGTTAATTATTTTGTCTCTGATAAACATTTATACATAGAATATTGGATAGTTAACAACAATAGGAATGTATTGGTTTACATAGAAAAATACAATTTAATTAATTATGCCAACAAAAAAGAAAACAACAACAAGACGCAAAGCTACAACAAAAAGGAAGCCTGCTGCAAAGCGTGCAACGTCCAAACCTAGATCCAAAACAGCTAGGGCTAAAAAGTCTATGAAGTGCGGAGAGGTAAGGAAGAGTACAAGAGCAGGAAAGAAAGTAATGAAGAAAGTCTGTAAAGGAGGTAAATCCAAAATGGTTCACGCTGGTGATTCCTCTATGAGGCATAACTACTCAGATAAGGCTAGGAAAAACTTCAAAGCCAGACACAAGTGTTCAACTGCAAAAGCAGGAACTGCTAGGCATTTGGCTTGCAACACACTATGGAAAAAAGGAGGATCTAAAAAAACAACAGGTAAAGGTAAACGCAAGTAATTATGCCACAAAAGAAAAAATCAAACAGCAAGAAAAAAAGTACTGTAAATGCATCAGGTAATTACACTAAGCCTACAATGCGTAAGAGGCTTTTTGAAAAAATTAAAGCAGGTAGCAAAGGCGGTAGATCCGGTCAGTGGTCAGCACGTAAAGCACAGATGTTAGCAAAGCAGTACAAAGCTGCTGGCGGTGGTTATAAAAGTAAAAAGAAATAAGTAATGGCAAAAACCAAAAGACAAAAAAGTTTAGATAGGTGGACTAAACAGAAGTGGAGAACTGCTTCAGGTAAAAAGTCTAGTGAGACCGGTGAGGTATATGCACCTGCTAAAACTATTTCTAAACTTAAAAGCACAAAAGCAGGCAGAAAAAAGTTAGCAGCAGCTAATAGAAAAAAAAGAGCTGCTACTAAAGCTGGTAAGCAACACGCTAGTCACGGTATACATAAAGGTAAAAACCGTACAGGCGTTAAAAAGAAAACTACTAAAAAGAGAACTTCTAAAAAGAAATAATTATGACTTGCAAAAAATGTAAAGGTAAAAGAAAGTGTAACTGTAAAAAATATAGAAACACAGGTAGAAAGACTATGGCTACCAAGCGTCGTAAGTCAGTAGGAAAAAAAGCTGCTAAAACAGCTAATTCAAAAATCACTAAAAAAAGATAACTATGCCAAAAGTAGGAGGTAAAAAATTCCCTTACACTAAGAAGGGTAAAGCAGCAGCTAAAAAAGCTAAATCAGGTAGCAAAAAGTTTAAAAACACAGGTCGTAAGACTATGGCTACCAAAAAAGGTAAAGCAGCAGGCAAGAGAACTGCAATGAGATCTAAAAAGTATTAATATGCCAAACACTAAATTAGGAGCTATACTGTCAAATATATTTGGGGGTGCAGATACAATAGCAGCACTGGGTGATGCCGTAGATAAAGTAACTACGACAAAAGAAGAAAAGGAGAAGCTAAAGAATGAACTCCAAAAAATATTAAATGACACACAGATGAAAGCTACGGATGCTATAACAGAGCGATGGGTAGCTGATAGTAAATCTGAGTCTTGGCTGACTCGATCTATAAGACCATTGTTTCTAATTTGGGTGATTGTTAATTTCACATTCATTGTTTACGCAGATAGTATGAGTATACTTAATTTTGATGTTGATGATACATATGTTACAGTTTTTGGCAATCTTTTAATGACGGTGGTGTTAGCGTACTTCGGTTCGAGAGGTGCAGAAAAAATTATGAAAAAGTAATTACTACCTATAATTACAAAAATGAAGCTATAAAACGTTATACTTGTACTTTATGTTCATACTATTTGTTAAATAAAAATTTTTGAAATGAACGAATCAACAAAATCATTAATTAGACACATCCTAACTGCTTTAGGTGTATTACTTGCAGCATTAGGTTTAGCAGATGCATCTGAATTGGTTAACGGAACGTTGGCTCAATTAGATTCTATTTGGGATGCAGCCTTAGTATTGGTGGGATTTGGAACATCAGTTGCTGCTTTTCTTTCAGGTAAAGAAAGATTCGAAGAAAGATCTTAATTACATAAGGGTACTTATAGATACCCACCTGTAATTATGTAGATAAAGAGGGTTTGTTGTATATTACAGCAAATCCTTTTTTATTATGACGATCAAAGAAACACACGACTTAATCTTGTTTGAGTTAAATAAGAGCGAGTACGGATATATTTCACACTCTGAAATTGATGATGTTCTAGACAGGGCGCAAATGGAAGAGTTTAAGTTTTTACTAGGGGATGAACGTGAATTCAGTGCAGGAAACGCAATAGGGCGCACATCATTTGGAATTTCGCAATCCTTAAATAATGCGCTGAATCCGTTCATTTCTGTAGTTGAATACACTAATACAGAATACGATGGGTCTAACAATGGCACAGCATTGGCTTCTGCAAACCAAAACGACCCTGCTTACTTGGTACTCCCATCTGATTGGGTTTATACTTTAGAGTGGGTCAAGTCAGATGGAGCTAGGTTTGAGGTGATACCTCAGGGCAAGATTAGCAGCAGAGTTAGGTCTAATATAAATACAGGGGAGTTCATTACTTACGCCGGAGAAGGTGGTACATTCAATGGGTTTAGTTTTTCTACACCTTCTTATCGCAGATATAATAGAGCTTCAGGTACTGGAGGCATAACAGTAACTTTGCATTATCTAAAAAGACCTGCTAAGCCAAACTTTTCTTACACTCAGTCAGGACGTGTAATCACACATAACGCTGGGACAAGTACAGATCTTGAATGGGACGATCTTCACGTGAATAAGATTATAGTAAGGGCATTGATATTGTTAGGAATTAACGTGGAGAATCAAAGCGTAATCGCATTAAATAATCAAAAGAATAAAGACTAATGACTAAAGGTGCTATTGTAGAATTAGTTCTAAGAAGACTAGAGGGAGGCGATTATGCTGACTCTCAATTCACTGAAGCTGAAGTAGCATTTTATGTTGAAACAGCTTTTAATAAATTATATAAAGTAGCTGCCAATGACTTTTTGGCTCAAGGTTTATCTATACCAGATTCAACAATGTTGGCTAAGTTTGAAGTCACAGGAACGAAGAATCAGGATGGAGCTCCTGATGCTGAGAGTTACGAAGTAAACTATTATGAAATAGAGTTACCTGTATCTCCGGTAAGTTTGCCTAATGGATTAGGTTTGTTCAAGCTATATCCTAAGGGAAGGTCTACAGGTGGAGCTAGAAGAGAGTTTGTGCCTGTACCTAATGGGCAGCAATTTCTTATGCAAAGCTCAATAATATCTACAAACTTCTTAGAGAACTTAGATCACTACGAATGGGAAGGAGGCAGAACTGTTTTTGCTAAATTCAGTAATGCTAATGCTGTTACGGATACTACTAAAACTTTTATAGTTTTTATGGTAGTTAATAACTTTAAATCTTTGTCAGACTCTGTAGAGATAAACTTTCCTCAAGAGATGGTAAACGATATAGTTACATTAACTGTGCAGCTTTTGTCTGGAGTACAGGAGGATGACTCGTCTACTAACTTTAATAATAAACCTGCTAGATAATGAATAACGGAGTAGCAACAACAACAATGGACTCTATAGTAAGAACAGTATTGGTTGAGATGAATCTTCCAATACATTCCTATTTTAGGGCAGCAAGTATAGGCATACGCACTATGAGGGATTTGAATCTAGGTACGTTACCATATGTGAAAACAGTGAGACTTACTGTTGATGAATTTAGAGAATGCGACATACCTTCGGATTTAGTGGATTGGATTAAGGTCGGCGTTGAAAAAGGTAAAGAGATCGTACCTATGGGTGAGAATAAATCTTACAACAGATTACCTAACTTAGACGATGCAGATGCTCAGATATCTTACGATGAACCTAGTGGTCACACGATATCTATAAACTCAAGCTTTAACAACTACACGTTTGGTAGGTCTGTAAACGATTACGGTGAGATAAATGGAAAGATGTTTGGTCTTGGCAACGCTCATCGTGCTGATGAATTTAAGTTTATACCTGAGCGATCTAAGATTTTAGTGGGTGGTAATAGGTCTGAAAACGATATCCTGTATCTTGAATATGTAGCTTACGATAAAAGCCAGTTCTATACAGGTATTCCTGTTGTGGCTACACCTTACATTGAGCAGAGCATTAGATTTAATTTTGCTCGATACGACAGAACAGGTAGGCTAGGAGACACCAATAGAGAGCAGCAGATTCTTTCTAACGAAAAAAGAAAACTAAGAGCAGCATTGACTAAGATAGATACAGACAGTATGTTGAGGTTGTTCAGATCGAATTATAAACAATCAATCAAAGCGTAATGAATCAGAAGTTTTTACCTTTGGGTGGTGTTAATCTTAGTACTTCACTAGGATTGATTCCTCCTACAGATTATACGGCATCGTTCAACTGCCACATATCGAATGACTCTGAAGGTAAAGCAGGAGCCATTACGAATATTATGGGTAACGTTCCAACGTCCATACCGTACTTAGAGACAGAGGCGCAAAACCCATACTACGATTACTATAAGCAGCCAGATATAATAAACGGTGGATACCACACACCTAGTGTTACTGAATACAATGGGACTTCTATTGCATCTAAAGGATGGGATAAGTTCTTTTTTGAAACACACAAAGGTCGTGTGTTGGGTGTGTATGAAGAACCTGAGAGAAGAAGATTGTATTATTACATAGGATGGGATGGCTTTACTTTCAAGAATACAGTAGACGGATTAGAAGGTTCTTTACGCAAGAATAGTGGTATCTTAGCTTTAGTTTGCTTTGAACAATATGAAACAATAGATGACTACTACATCCTACAGCAGAACGGATCTATTATAATTACCGATGATGGTGACTTCTTAGTGAACGAAGAGGCTGAGGATGGTGATTTATTAGGGCAAACATATATGGTTGGATTGTGGGGATTTGGTGATGAGACATATACTTGGGGCGATACATTCAATCTTACTGGTATTGGTAAGATAGGTAACGAAATGTATTGGGCAATGGGTGACAAGTTCGACCCAATGACAATAGATGCAGAGAGAGGAATATTGACTTATCAAAGCTCATATGTTTCTGAATATAATTCAAACAACACAGCTTACGATTTAGTGAGCAGGTCTACATTTGATGACACTTATTATATTGACTCGGTAGACACTAACTGTGATCAAGATAGGTACGATGCGTACTTTAATCCTAATGAATTTACATTCATAAGAAGAGGTGGGATTAGACCACCTTCAGTTGTCCCAAGCTATGACAGCTCTAAGCCTAGAATAATAGGTGGTAATGTTCTTCAGTTTGCTTACAGGTATGTATATAAAAATGGGTACAGGTCTGTATTATCTCCATTCAGTAGCAAGACAAAATCTACGAACATAGACGAGTCTGATTACTACAATGTTGTAACTATATACTTCCCTAATAATGAAGAGATACCTAAAGACGTTGACCGAGTAGAGCTTTGTGTAAGGAGAGGTACTTTTGATAGTACAGATTCTAACTGGTCTGTTATAGAAATAATTAGCAGGTCTGATATGGTTGAAAGTGCATCAGGAAACTTTTCTGAGTTTACAACTGATTATACAGGAGAAAGGGTAGGAGAAATAATAGATGCAGGGTCAGCTTCGTTATTGTTTGACGCTGTGCCATATAGAGCAGAAGCATTAGAGACGGCTAAGAACAGAGCATTTATGGGTAACGTTATTCCGGCAGGTAGCTTTGATGTTGCTGCTGATGATTTTACGTTGCAGTTTTCTTTGAATGATGTTATAAACGCAACCATCAGAGGATCTTACGTGTACTACAATACATTGATTGTTGGCGCAGCCGTTGGAGGAGCAGGCTCATATAATGTACAGAATTTTTATGCCGTTGTAAATGACAATGGTAATCCAGCTAATAATGGATTATACCCAGTTCCTTCGGGATTTACCGCAGCTGATTTCAACGCAAAAACACTACCTGACACTTTGTTTGTTCACCCATCCGAAGCTTTAATATCTTGGTCAGGATCTACTAAGACCGATCCTCAGATAAGGGCATTGGTTGAGGATTACTATCAAGACATAGAGACAAATCAAATAAATGCTACTACTACTGTCATATCCACTCAAACATCTCCTCAGCAAACACCAACTATGGTGAATTTAGGTAGTACGTCTAGTGGGGTTCAGTATAAGGGTGGCGGATCTTATCAATTAGGTATAATACCTTTTGATAGCAAAGGAAGAACCTGCGGGGTTATTACAGATCCTGAATGGATTGTCGATGTTCCTGAAAGAACTTATAGTGATGCAAGAACAAAAACTAGTGTGAAAGCTACGTTTGTGAACGCTCCTGATTGGGTTTCTCATTTTGCTTTTGCCAGAACAAAATGTTTAAACATATCTTCATTCTTGCAATACAAAGGGTCTACAACTACTTCTGTTAAATACGCAAGAACAAAACGAATTGACGACGTCACTTCTTATGAGCTTATAAATACAGGTGCGTTATCTACAGTGCCTACTGCCGAATTTATAGCAGTAAGCTTGAAGGGTATTATAGAAGAGGGCGGTGGTTTTGAGATAAATCAAGAAAGTACATATAGGGTATTGGTGAAAGACGCTACAAATGAAATTGAAGTTTCTCCAATAGCTATGCACGTAGAAGGTGCCGGTGAGCTTTGGTTAATATGTACTTTGGCAGACTACGATTGCCCTAGTATACTAGCTGATCAACCTATAATAGAAATCAGAGAGCTAGTACCTTTGCTTGAAAAACCTTTGTTCTACGAAACAAAAGCTTTCGGAAAGACTGGCAACTCTGGACAAATATTTAACTTGTTGGGTGATGTTACATTGCTGTCAGATCAAAGCGGTAATATAAACGAGTATCAAAACCCTAATCGTGAAAGGAAAAACTTTTTAGATTTAAGCGTAGGTAGGACTTACATTGCTGCTCCTGATCAAAAGCAGAAACGTATAGGTGACAGGGTGTATTACTCTGGGATATCTACACCAGATTCTGAGCGTACATTTATAAATAATGTAAGTGCATTAGACTACAAAGAAACATCTGACAACGGTGGCGAGATAAAGAAATTAGTTATGTCCTCGACTACAGATGTTTATGGTCAGGTGATGTTAGCTATAGCAGAGACCAACACTACTTCTATATATCTAGGCGAAACATTGATTAGAGACAAAGAGGGAGAAATGTTGACGACTGGATCTCCTGATGTTATTGGTGGTATGTCTGAAGTTAGAGGTATGTTTGGTACATCGCACCCTATGTCAGTGGCAGCTTATCAGGGTACTGTTTGTTGGTACGACGTAAACAAAGGAGCAGTTGTGCAGTATGGATCAAATGGTATTAGAGTCATATCTGATTTAGGTATGTCTAATTACTTCCGTACTATGGCGGACTTTGTTAGACCACTTAATCTTGCAGCGTCCATCAATAAACGTTACAACCAATACTATATAACAATAGGAGCGGATAGTGACAGACCGGTAAGAGATCTTGCAGGATACGCTACAGCGGAAGGGACGGTAGACAACCCATTTGAATATGCAGATGGATTTGTTCTTGTGTTCGATATGGATACAGATAGATGGATGACAGCATTGACAATGGATCCGGAGGCGTTATCAGGGATAGGTGTTCTTCCTGCTCAGTTTAATGAAGGTAGGCTGTGGCTACAAAAGTCAGCTTCTAGGAATAAGTTCTTTGGTAGCAACTACCCTAGTAAGATTGCTGTAGTATTGAACGCACCACCAGAGGCAGTAAAGGTTCCGGAAGCTATATCTGTAGAGTCGGATGAAGTTCCTACTCACGTATACATACAGAACCTGAGACCTTATCAGCAGCAGACAGACATAGACTCTACTGAGTTTGTAGAGAAAGAAGGTATCTATTACGCACCAATACTAAGAGACAGGCTTACAGGTAACCCTACGGAAGATGAGGATTACTTTAACAATCTTATCTTTGGGGACAGGATAAGGGGTCAGTTTGTTCAGGTGGCTTTGATTATGGATTACCCTGATGATGACTTTGAGGTGAACGCAATCAATGTTAAGTACGCTATATCTTCTGGTCACACAGTAGGTAAGTCGCAAGCTTAATTATAAGTTCCCCCTTATATTTATGTATATTATTGCGTAAAGTATTATATTACACTATTATTCGAATAAAACTTTTCTATATATGTCATTATTAGCAGCAAGTGCTATCATTGGTGGAGCAGCCCAATTAGGACAAACGATCTACGGTATGGTTCAGGGCTCAAAGATGATGCGTGAAGCACAACAAGTACAGAAACCTGAGTTTCAGGTTCAACAAGAATTTGAGCAGAATAGAGCTATGTCATTAAATCGTTATTATGCAGCCAATCCTTTTATGGCTCAAGCGTCTGCTAACCTTAACAGGCAAACAGCGTCTGCTACTATAGCAGCACAGCAAACAGCAGCCGATTCAGCAGCAGCGTTACAAGCTTTGTCAGGCGTAACTTCAGGCGCACAGAACCAACAGGCTAACCTTATGGCTCAAGCAACTCAAATGCAAGACACTCGTTTTGGAGATGTCATTGCAGCTAATCAAGCATTGGCAGCTGATAAGAACAGAGTTGTTCAGCAGAAACAACAAGATTATATGTTGGCACAGCAACAACGTATGGTTGGGCAGCAAAACATTATGAATGCTATTGGTGGTATGGGAGCTATGGCTGGGGACATATTCTCTATGGCAGCTCAGTACCCAGATTCATTTAAAGGTTTTGGAGGTCAAAATGTAAGTAACAATGACGGTGGCTTTGTTCCTCACACAACAAAAACCAAATCTGCTGGTATGGGGTACAATGTATTTAATCAAATGCCTATTAAGAGATAAGACTAATGAATATTTATAATCCTTTACAATATACCGGAAAAAGCTTTACCTCTAGTGTTAAGGAAACATTCCAACAACAAGAGGCTAAAAAGCAAGCATCTATAGAGAGGATGAACGAAACCCTGAGAACACAAGCTGCTCAGGGTCGTTTGGGTTCATTGGCAAATAGCATTCTCAACGATGCACTTACGCAAGCAAGCGAGCAGGGACTCATTGGTGTAAACCAATACGAGATTATGAATCAGGCTATGCCTAAGTTCTATGCTGCTAAGTCCGCTGTGACTGATCTAAATAATTCCTACAATGCAGAATTAAAGGCTGCTCAAGCTGACGATTCAATTAATGTGGACGCAAACTTCTTAGCGTACCTTAATGAAAAGTACTATTCTGATGATGTAACTCTAGAGAACATTGATGCTCACGCTGCCAACGTAGTAAATAAAGGATTTAACATTGCAGAGCATACCGAGTTCCTTAATGAAGAGTATATACTTGATAAGGTTATCCCAACAATGGTTACTCAGTTTTCTGAATCTGAGTACGGAGTTGTAGGGCAGGAAGAAGGTATGGATGTTTTTGGAACTACCACTACCACAGGTGTTGTTAGAGCAAATGTAGACAACATAGCCAATTTTACAGCCAACCCACAAGTTGAAGCATTTCTAATCAAGAAGGCTAGAGAGGCTAACCCAAATGTGGACATCACTAACTTAAACTTGCAAGTGCCTAAGGCAGAGCAGGTTAGAATTATGAACGAAGTTCTTGATGCTAAATTCCCTACGAGTACAAGTATTGCTGGTGCAGGTGTTAGTAGGAAGCAAATAATAGAGATGGGGGCTAGGGCAGAAAGGGCTAATATTAAATACCGGAACCTACTAGAGCAGGAGGAATTGAACGAACTAAGTAAAGCAAAGGCGTTAATTAAAAGAAAGCGGGAATTGAATCCAGATTTAAGTGTCTCTGCTGCTACTGAAGCATTGAAAGCAGAAAAAATAGGTGATAAGCCTAGATACAATGCTAATTACTTAAATCGGGCATTCGCAGAACTGACTGGTGGCAAACCTTTCGCAGATCAATTATTAGAGCAACAAAATAAACAAAATGCTTCTTTAATATACGATCAGACTCCTATGGAGACAGTTGATGATTTGAAAAAATTAATGATTCGTGACTTTGGAGATGTCGATATATTAGATGTTAAAGAAATTGAAACTGAGATAAATGAAAAACCTGTAAAACAAGTTTTAGTAGAAATAAGGATATCAAAGGATGAACCTAAAGAAGTTGCTATTACTCTTGATGAGAAGGGGAAACCTACTCCTGAATCCATAAGGACATTTAAAGATGTTTTAGTTAGTCAGGCATATGGCGATAGAGCAGTAAGAAGATCTGGTGGGGCTAATGTTTCTAAGGATAAATCTACAAATCCATTTTTTCTTAAAGACTTGGTAACAGGAAAATTACCTAACAACTATGTCGAGAAAACCCAGCAATAAATATTTAAACCATATACATAATGAATCCAAAATTAAAAGAATTAGTCAGTAGACTTAATGCTGCACAAGCGTTTGGGGATACAGAGCTAACTGAAGAGCAATTCCTTAATATATTTTCTGACGAAGTCAAAAAAGAGGAATTACTAAAAAGACTGAACACGGCGAAAGCATTTGGCTCGGAGGACTTAGGTATAAAAGAATTTAACTCTACCTTTTTTTCGTCCCCAAGTCCGGAGTTCGTGGCTCCAAAGGCTGAAGCAGAACTTGAAGTTTCAGATAGAGAGACTAGAGGCTACTCTACAGACCTTCCGGACGTACAAACGGAATCAACCGTACCAGAACTAGACCCTTCCTTATTGACAGGAACCACAGACGCAACAGCAGACGTGGATCTTTCTGAGATTCAAGGTGGCACAAATATAGATAGGTTTATTCTAGATAATAAGGATGAGCTATTCAGGAATGTATCCGAGTATGAAGGCACAGAAAAGTATGAAGTAGATAGAGGTAGCGATGCGTACCAAGCTTTATACAAGCAGGTAAAGGATTACGTACAGAAGAAGCCGGTATCTGCTAGAGATACAGGTGTAATATTTGACCCTATAGAATTCCGAAACGATCCTAATAGGTATCAAGAGAATCAAATACAGGCAGAGATGGCTAGATTCTTAGAGGCTAACGCACCTGAGGATATAGGCTTACGAGACTTGCAAGAACAAAAGTTTCAGGAAACATCAGAGGTTGTTGGACTAGAGCTTGACGTAACTAGAAAAAGATTGAACGAGCTAATCAACGAGTTCGAGAACACGCCAATGACTAATGCTGAGGCTGACTTAAAGCTTCAGGAAATAAGAGCGTTAGAGGATGATTTAAAAGAAGCTGGCAAGGAATACCTAGAAACAACCGGAATAGGTGAAACTATGGAGGCGTTTGCTACGGTAGAGCCAGAAGAAATGGAGTCTGCTTCTAAATATTTGAGAGGACACCAACTAGCCGGTGGAGCAGCTATCAGTAAGGTGTTAATAGATGCATTCGTAAAAAACCAGCCAAAAGAACCAGCGATAGCTGAGCTTAGTGCTAACTTTGCAGCCAATGCAGAAAACGTAATCAATGGAGACGAAGCACAGTCTAAAGAAGCTATAGATAATATCGTAGCTCAGTTCAAAGCTAACCCATATGTACGAGAAGACGAAACTTACGTTGATCGTTTATCATCTGTAGTAGCTGAAATGAAGCTAGGTAGGTATGCTAAAACAGAGGCAGGGAATGTGTTGGCTGATATGTACGTAGACGCATTTAGAAAGAACGTAGAGCCTAAGACTAAGGCAGCTAAGATTGGATATGGTATAACTACTATACCTTACTCTATTATAGATGATGTGGTAGAGATAGCTCCTGAGCTACTTACAGTAGCAGGTACTGTTATGACTCAAGATGATAACCGTATACAAGATGCTAAGCAAGCGGTAGCAGATGCGTATGAGTCTGACAATCCAACCGATATAGCAAATGCTATGCAGAACTTCTACGACGTAGAATCTAATGTAGCTAATGAGTTCCTTAAAACTTCAGGATACCTCTTTGATATTGATGCAGCCAAAGGAGGTGTAGGTGATATTACTAAGTACAAGTTAGACAGATCTACAGCTGCAAAGATTAAAGCACAGAACAGGTCATTAACAGATAACACGTGGAAGGGCATAGGCGATGCTTATGATGCAGGCGAGATTTCTAAAACAGAAATGATAGTAGGTAAAGCAGGAGTAGCTATATCCAACGCTTTCCAATCTTCGCCTTCTATGGTTCAAGCAATGATACCTTATGTAGGTATTGCCTCTATGGCTACAAGTGCAGGTGCTGATAAGTACTTCGAGGGTTTAGGTAATCTAGATGCAGACTATAAGAACTTATTAGTAGGTTCAGCCGCAGTGGCAGTAGCAGAAGGATTTTCTGGGCACATCGAAAGATACATTGGAGGTAAGGCGTGGAGAACAATGACTACGGCTGCTAAGAAAAAAACTGTTTCTGAGTTAATTAAAAATTCAAAAGACTTCTTCGAGCTGTCAAACTCAGCATACAGAAAAGCAGTTCTAAAAGAAACAGGTAAGGATTTAGGAGAGCTTCTATTTGATTCATCTGCTGAAGGCTTCAGTGAGATGCTTGTTACGTTAACTAGCAATGTAGTAGATAGAGACGTGCTAGGGATGGACAAAGACTTGTTCGCTGATATGGGTGAAACATTTGCTACAGGATTTGCAATGGGTGCTGGCGCAGGTTCTATTACTGCTTACGGTAATATAAAAGAGTCTATCAAGAATCCTTATGAGATGTCTGCTGAGTTTAGAGAAGTATACAACGCTGCTCGTGTAGTACAGCAGAGAGCTAAGTCTAGTCCTATAATTAATAAGATTAGAGGTAGAGATACTAAGGAAACTAGCTTAGGCAATGACGTACAGGGATTGCAGGGTAAGATCGAAGCTATAGTTTTGATGACCGGCGCTAGTGTATCTCAGGCTACAGATGCTTTGAGAGCTACTATGCCTAACGTGAAGACTGATACTCAGTTAGAGACAGACCTTAGTAAAGCAGCGGAAGATACTAAGCAGAGTATTTCTGAGAGATTACAAGAGGCTGATGCTAGAACTAGAATGTCTTTTGCTTTTAACGAAATGAGAGATGGTAATGTACACGAGGCTATAGAGGTGTTAGCAGCTGAAGAAGTTGCGCAGGAGGGTAGAGCTGACGAAACTATGGAGGCTCCAAAGGTTATGGAGCGTAGAGCAGAGACTGCCGATACTGCTGCAATGTCCAGTATTACCGGAGACAGTAATCAAACAGGCACTGTAACAACTACGTTGCAGTCAGTAAGTATAAATGGTAAAGAAGAAGATGATGTAACTACTATTAGCACTGACGCAAAAGAGGAGACTTCTGATATTCAATTTAGAGATGGAGAAAAGCAGATGTCAGTTTCAGCGGTATCTTCTGAAATTGTTAACTTAGAAGTTACACGAAAAGAAGACGGCACTTACACTATGGTGGCTGACGACGAGCTTAACGTGAACGCTAAACCTTTTGTGTACGTAGCACTTTCTAAGATAGCTGAGAATATGAATAAGAATGGCGTTACTGATACAGGTAGCGTCAAGGTAGTTATAGAGGGAGTAGACCAAGCAACAATTGACAACGAACTTAATAATATTAGCGATGCACTTTCTGAAGTATTTGGAGAAGGTGGATTTACTATAAGCAATGTAAAAGAAAACTCAACCACACGAGAGACGCAAGGTGGACAAGAGTTTACGATATCTATTGATGGTGGCTTTAATGCTCAAAACGTGCAGGATAAATTATCTACTGTAATAGAATTTAAAGAACAGTTTAAAGAAGAAACAGGACAGGATAATATTCAAGAAGGAGAAACCTTAGAAGAGTACGGTAAAAGACGAACGAAGGAAGCAGAGATGCAGTACTTAACAGAGGAAGAAGCAGAGGAAAAGGCTTGGGGATTTTGGATGCTTGAAGGAGCAGACCGATGGATGTCTAATATGAATCCAGATGATGCATTAGATCAATGGCGGAATAGAGTGGCTGCTAAAGATGGTATTATAGACGAAACGATGTCTGATGAGCAGATACTAGATTCGCTAGAAACACTATTTAATAATCTATTAGATGCATATACTAAAAAAGAGAATCTATCTAGAGCAATGGGGAAGGGTGTTTTTGCTGAGTTAGTTGCAATAGACAGAAAAAAGTTAGAAGATAATAAAGAGACACTCAAAGAAAGATACTTAAAAACAATAAAAGCAGCTGTTGAGACTCAAAGGGAGTCTGGCGGTAAGTTTGTTTTCTTGTTAACAAAAGAAGCTCAGGATGACTATGTTAACTTTTGGTTTGGAGGAGATCCAAGTGGACATAATTCTTATGGGCACTTTGCACCGCAAAGGAATGCTATAGTTATTTATGGGGATAAGTTACTAGAGCAAATTCAAAATGCAACAGAGGCTTACGAATTAAGTCCTTTAGAGTTCCCTATTAAGCTCAAAGAAGTTTTAGCTCACGAGCTATTCCACTCAATGCTAGATAAAGCTTATAAGGCTATTATGGCAAAGACTGGGATGGATAAGATAAAGATAAGGTCTGAGCTTGTTACTCAGATTGTAGAGATGTTTGATAAGGGTAAGCTTAAATTTAGAAGCGAGATTGACCAAATTAGATTTGCGAAATTTATAAGTGCATATAGAGAAGAGGGGGCGAATGTTATGTACGAAGAGATACTCGTAGAGATTGTTCCTCAAATTATGCAGGGTAAGATATTTTTTGACCCAACGGTAGAGTACGGAGGATTAAAGAAGCTTTTGCAGACTATATTAGATGTAGTTAATGACTTGTTCAATACAGACTTTAATATAAAAGATTTAGGTATCGATGAGCTTGATCAAAGGACTGTAGAGGCAGAGGCTTTCTTAACTATTCTTTCAAGTGTGTACACTCCAGATGAAAAAGGTCTTAGCGCCACAGCTTTAAATGGGGCACTAGTTAGATTATTGACTAATGTTGAGGCTGTAGCAATGGCTAAGATGGAGAAGAAAGGATTTACGAGCGAGGCTGATTATCAAAATATGATTGCTCGTTCTGTGTTATCAGAGGATAGCCCATTACTCAGCTCAGGTATTATAGATAGAGACCCTGCATCTAGAGGGACTATTGTTGATCCATTAGGTCAAGTGTTACTTCGTATTGATGACAACGAAACATCTAATGCAGTATCGCCTTTAGATTTTAATGAACCTAGTAGCGTTAATCAGCATTTATCTAACCATATTATGGATGCATTGCGTACAGGTGCTATTAAATTTAAGAACAAGAATGTAGCTGAGAGTTTTACTAGATGGATGGGAGCTTATCCTGTTTTGAGTAGGTCGGAAGAGATGGTTACTGAGGTGTACTCTATGATACAGTCAGGTGATTTATCAATAGACACGTACAGAATGACAAGTCCTCTAAAGAATATGCTGAAGGGATTTGTTCGTTTTGCTTCTGATATATCTGGCACTCCAATTAAATTAGACTTTAATAATCCAGCAGCCGTAGCTGAGGCTTTTGCTGCTTTGACAGAGATGGGGGTTACTGGGTCTCCGTCAGGATTGCTTGCAGATAGATTGTCTTCGGCTAAGATAGAGGGCAGTCCTATTGATGGAGTATTATTCCAAAAGCAAGTTAAGAAGACTGGATTTGTAGCTGCTGAAGGAGCAGAGGGTGCAGCACTTAGAAAGTATGCGCTAATTAAAGGTCTACCTACCTACGAAGGCAAGAGGCACATTGCAGTAGAGATGACTCAAGAGCAAGCGATGACAGCTATGGCTGACTTAGGTATCGCAGGTATACACACAGACAAAGGTATTCTTACATTAGATGGCAAGATATATCCTAAAGGTAAGGGAGGTGATATTATTTCTATTAACTTTGGTAAGAACACAGTTAGACTAGAGTATTCTAAGGATCCTGTGAAGTCTGGAGTTAAGGTGGACGCTAAGCCTTATAGTCCTCGTATTGCTAGAGAGGCTGTTCAAGCTATTCCGGAATTGAAGAGCGATACAGAGAAGAAGCGTCTTAACAAGATTGCTGCTAAGCTTATGTCACTAGGGTACGTAGATGCTGCAAAGTCCATACTAGTAGTAGCTGAAGCAACAAGACATTTAAAGAGGAATAACATACAAACAAGAATAGTATTTGACAAAGCAAGAAAGCTAAGAAAAGATCTTGCAGGCACTACGTTAGATATAAACCTTAAAGAAGGGAACCCTGTTAAGGTAGCCACTGATATGGCTTCTTTAATATTTAGTAACAAAACCCAAAAGTTTAAGGATGAAGTATACGGAGCAATTAAACTTGCTATTACTGGCGATAAGGATGGCAACGCAATTAAAGTATTAATAGACATACTATCTGGTACAACTGAACTTACAGACAAACAACAACAACAATTAGCAAAAAAGATCATTAGTACCAAGAATAGATTGCTTAAATCTTTAGACGTTCCGTTACAGATTGATGAGTCTGCTGTTATAATAAACTCTATTAGAGAGGATATATTTAGAGAGGCAGCTTTAGAGCTTATGTCTTATGGGAACCAAGAGTTCGATGATATGGTTGAACTGGGTTTACCTGTCGGTATGCTTAATACAGATAAGTATACTAAGGTTAGAGACTTAGACTATAACAAACCTAGAACAATCAACCCTAATATGTTAGCTCAGCGTGCAGAGCAAATGGAAATGTCTTACGGTTTACCTAAGGGTAGTATACAGATTCCTATGTTCGATCACACTACGCTTGATGACGATACCCCAATGCTTACAGTTCCTCACGACAGGCAGTTTACTGGTAAAGTGACTACGCCAATTGGCGACTTTGACTTCTCTGGCGGTGGATTAGGTATGTTTCACCCAGACAGGGTAAAGGCAGGAGTGGTATATATGTCAGAAAATAGTAAGGTGCAGGGTATGGTAGCTCAGGCTATACGGCTAGCTAAGTTCATACAAGAGAGAGATGGGTTGCCGGAACCGCCTAATAATGTGGTCGTTGCAGCTGTTATGGGTAAAGATAACTGGCAGTCAAACAGAGACACAGCAGGCTTCGTTACTTCAATGGCAGAGCAGCAGTTCGGCAGCACTATGGATTCGCCTATACCTCAGGCATTTAAGGACGCTATACTTAATCCTGAATTAATTAAGTACACAAAAGATGGTGTTACTAAATTATCTAAAGCCGGTAGGTTAATCACGGAGATAATGGCAGAGTCTAAGACAATGAGAGACTTCTTTACTAAGGTAGAGCAACGATCTTTTAATGACAGGAAAGACATAGCCAGTAGATACTTCTTGCAGAAAAACTTAGACAATGAATTTGCTACAGGTAAAGGATCTAAATACAAAAGGTTCTTAGCTAAAGTAGGTAGTGCATTAATGGGTCTTAGTGTTGAGCCTGCTTGGAACATTGTTCCAGACAAGCACATCTTTATGATGTTCGAAATGGATATTGCGAAGACAGCTAAAATGATAGAGCAGGAATCGGCTATGAATCACAGGTCTTATAGCACCGACGTTTATGGAAAGCAGTTGGGTATTCTAAGTCAAACTGTATTTTATCCTCAGGCTGTATCATTCCCTTCAGATTTATTGGAAGCTACTAAGCCTAAGGAAGACTCAGATATGACTAAGATTATTGAGGCTTATTCAGAGTCCGTAGCAAAAGTAGAGGCTGGGGAAGCTACTGCAAAAGACTACGAGAATATTACTCGTATGGGTCGTGAAGGAGGTCAGTCAGCATTCTTTACTGCCGGCAAAGAAATACCAGCGCCTGCTGATAGTGAGTCAGCTGAAAGGACTATCGCTACAAACGTAGAGGCAGATCCTACAGCAGGTGTTAGGTTTATGAAGGAAGAGGATAAAGAAGCTGAACCAACGGTTGAGGGTGTATCTCCTGAGACCACTCCTGTTAGGGCAACTCCTAAAGAAGGAGCTAAGGCAGCAGGTGACAGGCTTGCACGAGATGCTAAAAGGAAGAGAAAGGTTAAGAAGCTACAGGAGTTAGTTGCGAGTGCAAAGGAACAAGCAATTGCTGACTTATCTACTAAAAGCAGAGAAATAGCTGTAACATTAACTAATGAAGAAATAGATGCTCTTGTAAGTATATTAGAAGGAGATGATGGGTACGCTATTACAGCGTTCATTATTACAAGTGACAGGCAAGCAAGAGACCAACAGGGTATGATGTTCAAGGCGGATACTATTATAGCTGAAACTCTTGCACAGAAATTAGACATATCTATTAACAGCGCTAAGGCGCTAGTAGAAGCTGTTACCGGAAGGCAGTTTGTATCTCCGGAATCTTCTACAGAAGCTAGAAGAAGAGAAGATTACACTCAAGTAGTTGTAAACTCTATAAAATTCTATATGGCTACAAATAAACTAGGGGTTGGCTTTATTAATTCAGCACTTAGAGCGTTAGGATATAATACAGGCATAGAGGGTATAGACACTATGGTTGGTGACTCTGGTGCTTTGATGCACAGGCAAATAAAGAACTTTGCAGCTGCAAAAAGACAGAGCTTACAAACCAGAATAAAGGAGTTAGAAAGAAGGATGGCTATCTTAGAAAGAGAAGGAGGCACAGACTTGGCAGCTATGGAAAGCTTAGGTAGCAGGATATCCACAGCACAGGTGCAGCTTGAAAACTTACAGCAAATCATTGATGACGTTGATGGATACCACGCACTAGATAAAGCTAAATCTGTTGCTGCTTATACTAGGTCTCAAATGAGGCAGTGGTTGTACGAAGGCGGTAAGAAGTCATTCTTAGCTAGAGTTAACCAACACTTCACGTATGACGAGTTCAATGAGATTTTGTTGGCTATGCACACAAAAGAAAGGACTGTAAGAAACGAGCAGATACTTAGAGAATCTATTGGTTTAGCACAAATAGAAAGACTTGAACTTACAAACGAGAAAGAAAACATAGAAGCAAATATTAGTAAAGCAGAAGAAGCAGGCGTAGATACTGTTGCCTTAAACAAGACTCTTGTAACTACAGAGCGCCAGCTAAAAGAAAACGAAGAAAAGTTAAAAGAACTTAAGAAAAAGCTGAACGAGAATATAGTGCACGCTGAAGATGTACTGATCCCTCAGTCGGAAGCTATCTTAAAAAAGTTTGAAGCTAAAAGCGACGAAGCTAAGACAGCGTTTAGAGAGCTTGCAGCAGAGATGAAAGAGAACCTTATCACTAAGCGTATAGAAATGCTTTACGATAATGGTATGATTACATCTGAGCAGAAAGAAGCTTTAATGAATGGGTCTCGTAAGAGTATAGACCAAATCAACAGAGAGGGTAAAGACAGAGAACTTAGAGAGCAGCTTGACAGGGGTAATATTACCTACGATGAGTACTTAGAAAAGCAAAGTAAGCTAGACGAATCTTCTATTGAGTTCGAAGCTCAAAGAGAATTAACACAAAAGATTGATGAACTAGAGCAAAGATACAGACAAGACGAGGTAACTAGAAGAGAACTGGATAGAGCATTAGCCAACGGAACTATAGATGCTGCTACTCACGAAAGACAGACAGCTTCTTTACTTACCAAACAGCAGTACGAGACTCAGTTAGAATTCTTTTTAGATGCTAAGGAGAATACTGTATTTAAGTACGATTCTTTTGAGAACTATGTTCCTATGCAGATAGATGAAGATGCATATGTAAACAATGTATTAGAAGAAGCTTATAATAAATATCTAAAAGAAAAAGGTATTAACGGTAAGTCTTACAAAGAAGTTAACGCTACTATAGGCTCTATGTTTGACACGTTTACTAACGAGCTTACTCAGGGCGATGATAGTAGTGCAGCCTTTGAACACCTTAGTGATGTTGTATCTAAGAGTCTTGAGCTTAGCAAAACGGAAGAGGGTTACAGAGCAAGACAGAAAAGAATAGGAGATGTTAGGAGACAGATAATGGGGGCGATGAAAAGGGAAAAGAGAAAGTCTACTAAGACTGGAACCGGAACTACAATCAATGCAATCAGGGGTAACGCTAGGTTTGGTCTTTATGAGATGGTGAATCCATTAGAAGTACTGGGAGCCCAGTTTGATTTAGCAGCAAAGATCGCTGCTAGAAACGAGGCTAAGCAGAAACTTGTGAATCTAATAGAAGAAACCAATGCTATGCTAATGGAGGAAGCTATGGTTGCACACAACAATGGCGTAGTTAAGATTGGTAAAATTGTACCTACGTGGAGACTAAGACAGGCTACCGCTAAAAATATGGTAGAGGCAGCTATCGAAGACAAACAACTACCAAAAGACGTTGCAACGTCCGAACAATTCACAATGAATGTATATCTAGACGGACAGTTGCATACTATAGTATTTGAACAATCAGAAGCTGGAGACCAGACTGGAGTAAGAGCAATGGCTAGAGCTATGTTACAGGATGAGGCTAGTGACTTCCAATCTCTTAATGGCGGAATGCTGCACAGGTTATACAGAAGCGTAATGAACTACTTGAGGGCTGCAATTACTACAGCTAACATATTCTTTAATGCGAGTAACTTAATGAGGGATACAACGGAATCTCTAATGAATATCTCGTACATCTACGATACATACCAAGAGTCAGGTAAATCTAAGGGTGCTATTGCAAAAGAGGTGGCTGCTGATATGGCTGAGATGATGAAGCTTCAAACACTTATGTTTGCTTCATATGTTAAGATAAATAAATTTGGCTTAAACGCAGCGGAAGCAGTCAATATTACTATACCTAATCCAAATGGTGGGACTATGGAAGTGTCGCTGCACGAGTTGATTGATATGGCTAAGAATGCTGGAGCACAAATGAGTTGGTCTTTAGTTAACACAGACTTATTAGGTGATGGAGTTCAAGCTATACAAGAGGCTATCCGAGAAGAGGTTAGCCGACAGAAGGAAGCTTCTACATTTAGTGGACGTATGTTGCAGCGTGCTAAACTTATTGGTGGGTTACCGATAGACTTGATCAAACTTAACAATCCTAGAAAATACTCTGTGCCTTATTATCTTTCTCAAATGGCTGATGCACTAGAGAATCACAATAGGATGGCTGCATTTATGTTAGCGCTAAAGCGTGGTTTAACAGTAGACCAAGCAGCAGCAGCAGCAAGAAACGTTACTGTAAACTTTGAAAAGACAGGTACGTTACTCAAGAGTGCTAAACTTCCAAACCAATCAGGTGTTGAAACTACTGCTAAGGCAACTCTTCAGTTAGTACAGGGGGCTTACTTATTTATTCGCCCTGCCGTACAGGGTGGACGTAAGTTTATACAGAGATGGAATACGGAAAAGGGAAGAACAAGCTTAGCGTTTAGCGGACTATTAAGTGTAATGTCCAATGTATTTACTGTCTTTATGAATTACGATGAGGATGAGACAGAGTTGAAAAACATTTATAGGAATAAGTGGGCAGTAGAAAATTACTTCTACGTTCCTTTGACTAAAGGTGCAGGGCTTCAGATACCTAAACCATACTCTCCGGATAAGGTGTTGTCTACTATGATAACAAGATCTTTTGGAGCCAAATACACAGGTCACTCAATGGGTGACATCCTTTGGGATGGAGTTAGTCAAAGTGCTACGTTACTACTTCCTTTAGATGTAACAAGAGCAGGGGAAGGTATGTTTGACCCTACTATTTTACAGCCATTTATGGAGTTATCTAGGAATAGAACTTACACCGGAAGAAGACCGCTGAGAGATCCAGAGGATGGAATAAATTCTGTTAGCAATGAAATGTATCTTAAGACAAAGTTCTTAGGTATGGAGTTCGACAAGAACATATGGAGAGAACTTGCTAGACTTTCTCGTAAGGTGTACACTCCAGAGACAGCATCATTTGGAGATAAGCTATTATCACCACAGGGTATACAGCACGTGATGGGTGAATACTTCTTTAATAAAGGTGTGCTTAAGCCAGTAGAGCAAGTTAGGAAATCTTTCAGTGAAGTAGAAGCCGAAAAGTTTAGACAAGATAATGAACTTACAGAGGGTCAGATTCGGCTGATACAGATCGGTAACGCTCTTAAGTACATAAAGTTCGATGACGGCAAAGTAGGTATGGCTAAAAACTTCTTTAACGCTACCAAGCATCCAGTAAAGAAAGGAAACTTTGAATCTAAGGTTGCTGCGTTGCAGAGTATTGAAGATTCTTTTTTAGCTGCAAAAGAGATTGGTAAAATAGATAACAAAACAGCAGAAAGGATATACAAGCAAAGACTTACTTCTTGGTATATAGAGAACAGCGGTCTGGAAGGGATCACGGAGGGATTATTTAAAGAGGTTGCACCTAAGGCGTACAGGTTTATGAGTAAAGACTTAACAGAAAAACAAGTACAAAGAATTTTAGACGAAGATTTCTTTAGAAGTGGTAAGGCTATTGAAAAATTAATAGCTAGTGGATTGTTTGATAAACTTGATAGAGAGACGCAAAGGGAAATGATAAGAGAAGCTAAGAGAAAGGAGAAAGAACTAACTAGAATGGTTAAAGATTTAGAGAGATCTGATGAATTAAGATACAGAGAAATGGAAAACATAGGCAACAATGCTTGGTGGGAATCCTTCTTTGGGAAAGATTAGATTATCTCGGTATATGGTTTAGGTTTGGGGAGCTGAAAAGTTCCCCTTTCTATTTATGTATATGTTATAATAAACACTTATATTAAAGGATAAAATTTTATAAGATGAACTATTCAGGAGATCCTACACTGCCAACCAAAGGCAAAAGAAGTAAATTATACGATGACACATCAGCTAGGTCTGGTGATTATATTGGCGATACACTATCACGTGATTTCAGTAGAAAGCCAATCGACGTAGCAGCTTATAAGTTCGACACTCAGTTAGTGGACGAAGGTGAAAAGGTGATGCTACTTGGCGACCCTAAAGCTGGTAGAGGTACTATCGTAGTTGACAGAGCCAACTTCCAATCTTTCAGCCCAGAGCTACCGACTAGACTTCGCAAGCAGTTGTTTGAAGGAACAGGAGAAGATCGTGCAGCAGCTATTACTTTTATGAAAGAACGTGGCTTAATAAAAGGTGACGTATCTAAAATGACTAGACAAAACTTCGAGGACGTGTTAGTTAGATTTGAAGACAGCCTACCTGAGCTCAATGACCTGAATATGTACGACCAAATGAGTAAGTCATACGCAGGTAAGAAAGGAGCGCTTAGAGCCGGAGGAATGGCATCTGGAGCCTTAGACAAGATGGAAGACTAATATTTTTTTTCTTAACAGCCAAGCCTAAACAATTTACAAAATGAATGAAATAATAATAGGTTCGGCAGCAGCCATAATTGGTGCTATAAGTGGGTTTTTTATCAATCTAAAAAGAACTAACAGTGACGTACAGAGTAATCTACAAGAAGGTTACGCCACTGCACTAGAACAATTAAGTGAGATGACTCTAAAATGGCAGATCGCAGAAAGCGAGATAGCCGAAATGAGAGAAGAAGTAGCAAAACTAAAAGAAGCAATTATATCGTTAACATCCGTATTAACCAAATATAAGGATAACTATGGAGATATATAGCTAGGCTATGATTAAATATATGAGAAAGCAACTAAGAAGGCTGGAACAAAAAAGAAAGCGTGCGATCAATAAAAACCCTGAGTTTGATACGAACACGCTTTCTAGAGAGATAAAGCAACTACGATGTGACATTGCAGAAGCTAAGGAATGTCTAAAGAGATATCAATCTACTGTCCCAAGTTTAGTAAAAAGTAAGAATAACTAAGGTAACCAGTTTTTTCTTCACATTTTTTTAGTTGATTAAGCAGCTTATTAAAGACTGCTTGTGGTACATTAGTAACTTGGCAGCCTGCTGACCATCCTCCAACTATCGTTGATGTGCCAGCTACGTTTGCCGTATGTAGATTTATTCCGAAGTAACCTGTGTGTTCTTCGCCATCAAAGTTGTGCTCAAGATCTCCGTTATTGTCTCTTAATACAGTTACTTCATTCCCTATTTGTATTAATGCATTCTTGCCTTTATGCTTGCCTCTCTTCCATAGAGAAGGATGAAAGCCACATTTTAATTGTGCCGTACCTTTAGAATTTATAGGATTGTTATGCATACGCCTACCAGCTAAAGTTGTTGCCGGTAATTCATACCATAACCTAGCTTCGCCCTCGCCTGTATCTTCAGTCCAAGTAAAGTATATAATGTCTTGGAATTTATCTGACACTTTGTTGTTTGATCTAGGAGTTCTTATACCAACTATAGATACATTAAAGTCTCCTTTCCAAAGACTCTTGCCTGTCTGGTGGTAAAGCTCTTCCTCTACTACACACAAATCACAGGCGGAAGCATTAGCTTCCACCCATTTGTCTTCATCTGTTTTAAATATTATTGTCTTCATATCTTGGTGCTACTACAGGATGGCTCTGGTACATTGCAAGCAGGACATACGGCGTTGACTATCATTTGAAGGCACAGGGATATATTCTGCAAGTCAAGATCGACAGGGTCTTTGCCGTTAGGTTTTGCTATAGATAGCATACTTATGTTGCCTTCTATAACCTCTAAGGTTGCTTCAATACCTGTAGTCATACGAATAAATAGCACGCCTAGTTCGTGGTCATACGTTGCGTAGTTTTCCGTTAACATAAAAGTTTTCTCGCCGGTGCAATTATTTAACCAAACAGCGTGACCTTTTATGTACTCTTCAGACACACCTTTAAATGCTATGTAACTACTTCCGTCTTTCTCAAAAGCTAAAGTAAAATCAGCATTAGCCGATGTAGTTGCGTAATGGTTGCCGTCTTTAGGCAAAAGGTAAAAGAATGGTTTGTCTTGACAATTAGCAGCAAAACTAAATGCTATAGTCAAAATCATTGTCAGCATAAATGCTACGAAAATTTCTGTTATCTTCTTCATTATTCTATGTGTTTTGATAAATTAGTTTCTTTAAAATTGTCTATGCAAAATTGTACGAAATCATCTGCGGAAAACCAAGCAGGGTTTCTTTTTTCTGCATAATCTTGCAAGTCTTTAGCTACTATTACTCCGCTATAATGAGTGTGTATGTCAGCTATAGTCTCCACTAATCCAGTTTCCTGCACCCATACCATAAATCTATCTCGGTTTTGTATTCCGGAATCGTCTAACACTATCTTAATGCCTGTGCTTAAGCTCTGTACTTTTTCAATATCATCTAGCATTTCATCGACAGCAGCTACATCTTCCTCAGTCCAGTTTCTAGCTTTGTATCCTGCCATACTCTCCATTAAAACTTGTATAGTTTGACAGATACTTACTTCTCCGGTAACACCTTTAAGGACATCTTCGCTTATCCTGTGTATTTTGTGTATTACTTCTACAACAGGAGTTGGGTTTGCTTTGGTTCCCTTTATGCTATCGTATTTAAAACACAGGCTAACAAATGCTAAGTAATTCATTTGCCTTATCTCTTTTGCCGAAGCATATTTTAGTATGCAAAGATAATCAACAGTTTGTACTAACCTGAAAAAATGGTCTTTGTCTTTATGACAGAAGTCAAAGAAATCAGCGGTAAACCTTGCGTCATCATCGTATTCTTCTTTCTCTTCTGGCTTTTCAATGTCATCTTTCTCGCCATCGGTAACGACAAAAACATCTTCTTGAGTTTGGCTTGATATCCAAGATAAGAAATTTTCTAATTCTTTTTGCGATAATTCTTCTATATCTTTTAAGTCCTTATCTTTTGGCGCATCTAAAACAGGTTTGTTGTCATTATGAAGGTCAAGTAATTCATCAAAGAAATTAAAGACATCATCCTGAAGATTTTTGTTGCTCAAAAAATCATTCAACAAATTCTGTATCATATTAAACAAAGTAAAAACTTCGTTTGGGTCTAGATGCTCGAACCTTAAGCAGTACAATTTTTTATTACCAGAATTTACTTCGACTAAAATAGAAGGGACATCTTGCTTTTTCTTGTACGTCAACACAGATATACCTCTACTTAATGAACCTACCGATCTAATTACTTTGGCTTTTCTTCGATCGACTTTATCTATAACGTTTAAATTAAAACCATTATTTAGATTTAGCATTCGTGTTTTTTTGTGCGTTAGCTATAAGTTGAGCAGCTTTTAGTTTTAAGCCAACCACCTCTATACTTTGTAGGAACCAGTACCCTGCAATGTCCAATATAGAATCTTCTATAGCAGCAGAGTTCAACTGCAACTCTTCTTCGCTCATATTGCTTTCATCTAATAAAGCTAGAGAATGTAGTCTATTTAATTTTTCATTAAGGCGAGACCTTATGATCCCATATGACTGCGGATTTATATTTAAAAAATCAATAGGCTCAAGAGCAGCGTTACCATACTGCTTATTCTTTTCAACCAAAACAGGTTTGAAGTAATTAATATATATCGTATCCAACTTAGTTTCAAAGCTTGCTACATCCCACTCTACAGAATTGACTTCTTGTTTTTGTTTTTTCTTAGGCATTTAAGAGATTTTAAAAAGGCTCTCGTTGATTCAAGAGCCTTAAGTTTACCATAATATAATTAGAACGGCAGGTCATCACCTTCAGCTTCCTCTTCTATTGCAGGAACAGGAATACTGGCTGCAATAGGATTCACGCCAAACGGATCCGATGCGTTGAACGTAGCTTCCTGTAAAGGAATGATTGCTGACTCAGCAAACTTCATAAGACTCTCTGCGTCTTTCCCATACTGGTCATAGAAATCTCTGAAGGTCATTGACATTTCAGCACGCTTAAGGTCTCCTACGTGAACACCTTCTTCGTAATGCTTGATAGAAATGTTAGCGTAACCTTCATCAGAAGTCCACAAGAATAAACGAACAGGCTTACCAATGAGACCACCGGCAATAGCGTTCATCAATGCATTAAGCATACCAGACTTACCAAAGTCTAGGCGAGCATATGTATTCACACCGAAGTCCATATACACACGCATTTCAAATCCAGTACGTGTTTTACCTTTACGAGTGTACTCATAAGTACGAGGCTCAACACCCATAATAATTCCTACCATTTCCTCAGCTGCTTCAGTCCAGTCTTCTCTGTACTTTCCGTTTTCTTCTTTGATAACAGGTACAAATGAAGGCATAGTCTCTTCAGTTGATGGATTCTCTGTACGAACTTTATAGTAAGTACATTCGTAAGAATTTGTTGAATTGTCATTTGAAGGTGACTTCCTTTTCTTAGCTCCAAAAGCCATAATAATTAGTTTATGCGTTAAAAAATTAGTAATTGACTATAATTAGTCTTGTATAATATAGACAATATAATGCCTGTATTTTAAATTTGCAAAGTTTAATACCACTCTGGAGGAATTCTTCTTTCACACCATTTAATTTTATTCCTGTCACACCACTCGCCATAAGTCATCTTACCTCCCTTTCTAAGTTTAGTGTTGGCACGTTGGAAACACATACGAATATCAAGATCTGGGTTTTGGTCTATCACCAACAACATTTTCTTTCGCTCTGCAAGATCCCACCTTCCTTTTACTTCCACAATAATTCCAGATGGAAGAATAATATCTGGTGTATATGTGTGATGAGTCTCCGGTTTAATGTAACTCAGCTTGATAGTCTCGTACTCAAAGCTTACTCCATCACGTTGCAGCGCTTTCACTACGTCGTGTTCTAATCCGGAGCGGAAGCCAGCCTTCTCAGCCAACTTCCTCTTTCTCGTTCTTGAATTTTTCTTTCTACTCATCAATCAAATCCTAATGTGTCTAGTAAATCTGGCTGAATCTCAGCCCTCTTAATTGTAGTATCATCTACAGGAGCAGGTGCAAATGGATGAGCTACCGGCTCTTCGTATATGCCACGCTCCAAATATACTCCACCATCTTTCATCGAGTAATCTAAAACCCAATCACGTGTATTACCTACAAACTCTTGTTGTCTAATCTTCCACGTGCGCAAGTCAACATACTCTTCCATTTCAGACCGCACCCTACGGAGAGATATCCCATTGTCCACTAAGTTAAAAAAGTGAGACGATCCAGATACATCATATCCGTTGACTAGCTTATGGTTTTCTCCAACCATATCAACTTTTTTAGGGTGTGCAACTATAAATATGTGGCAGTGATTTTTCTTTGACCACGCTTGGCATTTGTTCAGTAGTTGCCCAACTAGCTCGTGACTATTGGAGCCTGCTTTTGGCGAGTCCTCCAATACAGACCAATTATCGATTACAAATCCAGAGATTCCATATCGCTTAACCATTGACGATGCAACACTTAGGATGTCATCAACTTTATTCACCTGCCCTGTGTAATACAGGAAGTGTTGGTTCAAAAATTCTAGAGACTTTGTAGCAGTTGCAACGTCCATCTTATCCCTTACATCATAGCGAGAGTACTTATGTGCCATACCCTTTATATGCATAGGTACTGGTTTCTCTCCAGATAAGAACCCAAAGCGGAACCCAAAGTTCTTAGCTAACTCCATACAGATAGCCTCCACTAAAGCAGACTTACCGGATGAAGGAGGGGCAGTAACAAGTGTAACCTCTGGCTGATAGAACGACCACGCATCATCGAAGTCCTGTGAAATACCTGTCTTGTAAGTAGTAGGGTATCCGTTAACTAAGTACTCCAACGCTTCGTCTGAATGGTCATTGACTGTAGTCAATCCCTCTACAGGTGGGTGCTCCGCAGCTGCGTATATGTAGCGCAAGCTTTCCCAGCCCTGCTCCATAAGCATTTGGTTTGCATCCTGTCCTTCTGGATATTTAACTACCTTTACTTTGTCAGCTCCTAATCGACCGGTCAAAACTTTAACAGCTTCACGTCCTGCTTTGTCGTTGTCATATGCGATGTAGATTTCCGGAATGTCATCAAACAATTCCATATACTTATCCATCCAATGCATATTCTTAGTACCATTGGGACAGCTGATAGTGTTCTCCACTCGTGCTGACATCCAAGACAGGGCATCAATTTCTCCCTCAGTGATAAGCAGGTAGCTCTTTTCCTCTGCTGCTGTACGTATAGCATCAGCATTGTAAGGTATAAGCTCTGCTCCGGCAGTAAATGCCCACATCTTTTCTGCTAATCTTCTACCCTTTCGATTCTTAAGTAGACCGCCCTCATTGTAGTTGAAGATAACACAAAGATCCTCACGCTCTATATCACGAAGATACATATTGCCTGCTCCGACAAGACCCTTTGGCAAATCCTTAGCATTTATTCCTCTGCTAAGCAGCCACTCATTCACCTTTACCTTATCAGTCTTAACAACTTCCTTTAGTTGCTTAGGCTTCTTGTAGGTCTTAGGCTTTGATTGGGGTACTACGATATTTAAATCTTTGTTTACAATCATACCTTTGATTCCGCAATCTGGATTGTGACAGAAATACTCTGTTGTGTTGTGATTAATACTCAGACATTTCTGAGTTCTTTTCTTACGATAGGCACTGCACTTAGGACAGGTGCTTCGGCTCTGACCATCCCCATTGGGAGTAGTCATCTGAGTGTAGCTGCTAAGTGTCCCATACTTTTTTGCAATCGCCTCATCTACTTGATTGTTACTTACCATTCAGATAGTCTTTAGCTTTCAATACTCGCTCTCTCCATTTGGATTCGTTGAGCATTGAGTTTAAGTTAACGTATGGTCTCCACTCAGCACTCGAACCCCACACATCGCTCATCCACGTTGCAACCTCTTTTGCCTGCTGCGCCGTAGCTTTGTGTTTCATAATAATCTTAGCAGCCTTTATGAGTTGTAACTCATTCATCGTAGCGATTCCGAATGCTGATTTTGTTGCTCCTACAAATGCTCTGATGTCAGCTCCTGTAGGTATGTCAAGTAAATCATCATCATTAAAGCGCTCTTGATTAAGGTACGTGCTAGGATGTAGGTAGTCGGTGCCATACATATCGGCTAGGATCTTATACTTCTGTATCATCGATACTGCTTTATCCTGCTTAGTTAATGACAGCCTAAAGAATGCTTTCTCTGCTGCTTTCTTTCCTACCTTTCTAGGGTAAGCTTCCCAGAATACACTCCAAAGACTAATGCTATTGCTACTAACATTTTGTTTCTTGGTTAAGTAATATTCTGCAAATTCCTCAATAGTGCCTTCGTAAGATTCCCAGTTGTTTACGATTTCTTTAATCGTATTTAAACATACTTTCGGCATCTTTAATATTTTTTATCTTGTTTCTCACAATTTTAATCTTCCTAATAAAAGCTCTTTCGCCCTCACTTAAATCAAATTCTGGCTTAAGTGTTATGTAATCAACTAATATGTTATAATGATTCACATACCTAGCATACTCAGCGTGTCCTTCGTGTTTTGTCACGCCCATACCTAAGAAGTCTAAGCACTTATCTTTGTGACCAAATATATCAGACAAAGCACACAGAAACATTGCAGGTATCGTTGTCCAATACACATATTTTGTCACACCATTGCCATCAATTATATTTACCTCCACCTTATCAGACAAGTCTTTGTATTGGCGGAATGGCTTGACGTAATTGATATTTGTTTTCGGGATTATTGGGAAGCAGCTCCATATAGATGAAGCTAACTTCTCAAATGATACTTGCTTTGTTCTCATAATGCACCAAAATTTTTATCTGTTTTAGTAATCATAAAACGTTTTTTGTAGTTGACGTTGTACCCATCAACAGGTATCTTGGTGTAATTGTTCAAAGTCATATAGCCTTTAATGGCTTTGTCTATAGATAGCTTTTCCGATTGAGCTTCTTTGGCTTTATGCTCTGCATCCATACGCTTTTGTACGAGATCGTTAATCATTACGTGGCTATCACCATATGGTATGAACTCATTACGTATGTGCTCTCCTGCTATACCCCTCATATCCCTCTCCTGCTTGTGTAACTCAGAATAAAATTGCTGAAGCTCGTCGTCTGCTATCACGTCTAGTATATGAGAATACTCCTGCTGTATGCTGTATATGTTGTCGTACTTATCATTCAGTGACAAATCTGAATCAACAATCTCCTTCCCTTTAATCATTGCTTCGTGAAACTGAAAGCAGGTGTTGTGTATACGACTTTGGTACTCTGGGTCTTCCATAATCTCACGTTGGATTACGTGTCTTCCGTCCCTAACCAATGTAAGTATAGCATACTTTGTACCGGTCATCATCATATATGCTTGAACTTGGCAATTGTATTTCTCTGGATACCCACACTCAAATTTGTCACAATAGTACCCACCAATTGTCTTACATTCCCATACCCCTCTGCCAAACATAGGAGATAATTTATCATCGTGTACTACTCTCCCATCTAAATTCAATCCGAAGTACGGAAAGTCTTTATGGAACAGCGTGTAAGGAACCACTCTAATCTTCCTAAATGTTTTACCACTATAGAAGTTAGCTGCCCACTCCCCTGTAGGATCGTAGTACTCTGCCTGTCTCATAATGATATCTTCATAAAGGTGACCGGTAGCAGTAAATATGTTTCCGGCAAAGTGTTTTTGCTTAAGACCTATCTTCTCAAACCAAAGAGTCATTGGGTCGGTGTATGAGTTAAGACCCATAACCGTACCTACATCTGAGCCTCCAATTTTAAAAGAAGCTGTACGAAAAGCAACCCACTCTGCCATCGACATCTTAGTTACGTTTACACCACGAAGACCTTTCTTTGGGAATAAACTTACTCTTGATGTTTTATGACCGGCTACTACCATCCGTATTGTTTTTTGATTCTATCTTTACTTGGCTGCGCAGACGGATTTTTCATTAATTCAATCTGAGCCTTACAGAATTTAATGTACTTAGGGTCTTGCTGCTTGTTTGCTATGTTCTCCATAGCTGCCTTTATACCCTCGTTCCTGTTCTCTGCATTGTTAAAGTGGTTCCATAATTTATGGAGCAACTTTTGTTGGTAAGCCAATGCCTCTTCAAGTGTGTGTATTGTTTTACCGGTCTTCCTGTCATCCTTCAAAGCAAAAGCTATGGCACGACCCACTGCAATTGTTTCTGCCCAACCCACAAAGTCTTGGTCAAGATCCGAGTCAGCTATTTGGAACTTAGAACCAGAGCCAATAATTTGGTTGCCATTAATAATCTTAGCCGTTGCCGTTACAGCCATACGACCTGTAGGATGATTTATTACACTTACATTAGTGTCGATACCTGCGTTAGGATATTCTTTGCGCAGCTCTTCCATACGCTCACTAATCTGTTTGTAATCACTAGACATTTCAGATGCTTGCTTTTGCATAATTATATGTATAAGAAAATTAATAATCTTTGGAAACGAGCAGAGTAGAATACAGACCTCCAGTCTATGATAGTTTTTAACCCATCAGATTTTACTCTGTGGGATTGAACAAAGTCTTCGAGGTAGAGAATAGCTACTGACCTAGCGGTCTCAAAGCTAATCACTTTATCGAAGACTTTTATTGTTCTATTTTCCCAATCAATTCGCATACGTAAATTTACGTTATTCTGTAACCAATTGCAAAGGCAATTGAGGATCGATAGAAAGATAAAGGTCTTCTGAAAGAAATTCTTCTACTTTAGAAGCTCTGAAAACTTTATTCTTTTGCCACCCCACACTCTCTGCGTACTCTAAAGCTTCGTACCTGTATCTGAAATACTTAGCCTCAGTATAATCGTCGTTTGCGGAAACCCATCGCCTGTCATATTCCCTGCAAGTTCTTAGTAGGTCACGCATACTCAAAGATTTAACTTCTTCTTTTTTGAGTATTACAATTCCATCCACAGCGTAACCATTATACACTGCACTACATAAGGACTTACCTTTCTCTGGACATCCTAAAAATTTAGCCACTTCTGTTATTGACCTTTTCTCTGTTATGAAAGAAGCGGATGCCGTAAATACTACATATCCGTTCCCCTTTTGACCTCTTCTTGCCATTACGCTAATTTTGATAATTTACTAATTAATATTTCGTCTGTTGTTTGCAAGTAATGTTTCTCAAAAACTTGCGAGGATTTGTGGTAACTTAGTCTATTGCGGATCGTTGCATCGTCAAGACCTCTGGAGCGCCAAAGGTTGATGCCTGTCTTACGGAGTACGTGGGAGGATACCACTTTGTTTAGTGGCTCCTTCCTATGCACGTACCTACCATACCCAATCTCAATTTTCACATTAATCTTTTCGGTTCCTACGAACTTTTTTATTTCTGAACAATACCTGTCGTAGTTTTTATTCGGCAGATTGTTAGAGTCAAACAGATTTTTTACCTGCACCCAAAGGTCTTCTCTAATCATTCTCCTGCAAAGCTGTGAGTTCTTACCTATGGTAACGATATATTTTTTATCACCTGATTCCTCAAAGCTATCTTTGTTTATTTTGTACAGGTCATCCCATCGCATACATCCCTCTATCTGCAAAGCCATAAGCACAGGGTAAGCTGCTCCAAACTTTGCAGCATTTAGGATGTTTTCAATCTGCGAATACGGAAGAACTATAGGTTCTAAGTCTGCCGACTTGCTCTTACAGGCTGACATTGGCATCCTGCATCCGTATGTTTCTTCTACAACCTTAAGCACACGCTTAAGAGAGTTTAAATAAGCAGAGACAGACGAGGTTTTATAGTCCTCAATAAGGCATTCTTTATAGAATGTAATCCTTTGTCTTACTTGAGTGTTAAATTCAGCTGACGTTCCGGATTTCAAAACGCTCAAGTCAACAGCTTCTCCCCCAAGAGTGTTGACCCATATCTGTCTTGCTTGAAAATCAACTGATGACGTTGCAACCTCACCCCAGAGATCCGATAAATACGCAGCGCCTCCGCCACGTATAACATCTTTGACCTCATTAATGGTTACGCAGTCAATCAGTTTTTTTATTAGTGAATTAGCTTCGTGTACGGAGTAGTCACTCCCTATTACTTTGTTCCTTTTTACAGAGGCATCCCCTATTTTCACACCTGTCGAAAGAGTTTTGATAGGGGCAGTAGTTCTTAAATAAAGCGTCCCTTTCCTGTTGAAGAATTTTAATTTCATCATCTGCGAGTTGGTTAAGATTATGCCATTCGTTTTCTAAAGACTGGGCATTGCCAGAGAGCGACATAAACTCTCTGACAAATCCCATATTATCCTGCTCCATTAGTGGTGTGATGTTGATACGGAATCAAAAGCAAAGACATCGCCAATGGATGTAAATAAGGCACGCTCTATATTTATTACACGTCTACCTTCATATAGTCCATCGGTTATCTCTACGCCTCCCTCTGTAGAATCTTCTACGTCTGGTGACGTTGCAATATTTGCGTGCCAGTAAACTTCTTTTGACTTACCTTTTATCTTAGTCACATCCAGAGCTTTTATGTGAGTTAACTCTGCAACCAAAGACGTGCTGTCATCCTCTTCATACCCATAAAAGTCCCACTTTTGGTTTTCTTTATTCCACGAAATCAGATAACCCTTTGACGGAATAAAAGTTTCTGAGTATTGTTTTTCTGAATCTGTGGTTGCACCTACTTCAATGTCAGCGTAGATGATGTCAAAGTCTTCTGTAGGTGACAATAGCCAGTAAGTTACTTCAGTAGATTGAATCCGAATACCGGTTTCGGAACGACGTGCATCTTGGTACACGTGGATTGCAACCGTAGGTTTTATGCCATCGATAGTGGCTTTCTTGTATAGCTCTACGTAATGCTTTTTTAATCCTGCGCCATTGAATCTACCTAACGAATACTTCTTGCCCTCTACAATTGGAGTGCTTTCAAGGTCTGTAGCTTGCGTAACTACGTAGTAGTCATCAAGTCCTAATTGCTTTATTTTATCAGATATCTTAGCCATTTATAATATGATTTAAAAATTTGTAATAAAGTTTATAAACAATAATTTGCAGTATTATAGATCCGAAATACCAAAGTGCATCTTCAACACGAGACCCTCCGTATCTTACAAGAACAGGCTCAAAGAATATAATTACATACGGAGGTATGCCTATACCTATCAGCGCTGTTCTTATCAATATATCTTTGCCTGTCATATTGATAATCCTTTTGAAGATGGGTCAAGAGAACGTAGCCAGTATTTCTGCCAACAAAAATAGCCATACGCTATCCAGATTGTTGTCTGTTTTGGGCTCATACTTAAGTGATAGTCATCGTGATTCACATACTTAGATGCTATAACTTTAAGAGTCCCACATTTAGCACGCAGGATACCCTCTTCAAAGTTAGATATTATAGCTTGCTGTAATACCTCTGGGACATAACCATCTTCATCAATAAATCCAGATACAATACCCTTCTTTCCCTCCCAATAATCATAGAATACATCTATGTCTGCCTTGAGTAATTTATGCCTGTACTCCTTATCCTCTGCCCAGTTGTTTAAGAATTCATCACCGGTAGGTAAGCAGCCATAGAACCTTTTGTCCACATAAATTGGGTCTTTATCTATAGCCTCATTAAAGTACATTGCAACCCTTTCAAGCTGAACGTTACGCTCTGAATCGTATTTAACTTTTGTTTTCATTTTCTTTGCAAGTGATTTATGCATACGCTTATTATTTATAATGTAAAACGAAATTGAATTGAATTTGTTTTGGCACAACATAACTCGTGCACCATTCGAGTACTATTTAAATCCGGTTGTACGCTTACATACATTTGCTCACTTGTAAGACGGCTGTGTTTAGTTAGATACCAATCGATACGAGTGAGTGCCTGCCTCTCCAATAATTTAGAGCACAGGTCTGTACGCATCTTTGTGTATGGCATCTGTAGAGCCACAGGTAGCGAGATATATTCATCGCCACCTATGGTCATATTTATTGTGTCAAGCAACATACTAAGTACTAATTCTTGAGAACTTTTGGTTGATACCAGATAGTTCTTGTTTAGTGTGTGATGTAATCATCCTACGGAAGTCGCAGTAATTTTGATGTGCTTGCTTGATTCTAGATTGAGCATAGTCCTGTGCATCACCAATCAATAGGCAGACAGCCTCGTCCATATACCCCTGCAAAAGCTCCATATCGCTTAAATCATTAAACACATACTTACTTTGGAAATTATGTCCGTTAATCAACTGATTGTATGCCGGATTTCTAAAGACAAATGTCTGACCAATCTTAGCTCTCATATCCCAAAAGCTAACGCACAGGTAGATTACAGAAGAACTATCATACCTGTCCATCCGGAAACTAATTACAGAATGCACAACACATCGCACATCCCTGCCATCTTCATTATAGGTGTATTGGAACATTGAGGCACGACCGATTGGTGTGTCTAATATTTCTACATCTCTCTTTTCGTGAACGCTTGGGTACTTAAGATGACTAAAGCTTGGTGATGATGGTCTTGGCACATCGTTAATATTAGGGTGCGAGTGAAGGCACACATCCTGTAGGTACTTGTACACAGGATCGAACCTACTTATGTTTCTAAATTCCTCTCTAAGGTCTTTGCCGAAATCTGGGCAATTAATTAAATCTACTTTCTTTGACATATGCGAATTAGTTTTGATTGTGAAAATTGATTGATAAATACAAAGGTATGCCGGATAACTCGTAATGTCAAATTTTCCGACACATATTTTT
>Ga0209951_1000017_pt1 | contig 45535 bp, 58 predicted proteins | sample SalPon2_A_H2O_MG_2_FD_185725 | JGI IMG/M metagenome (GOLD analysis project Ga0209951, IMG submission 185725) | Salt pond water microbial communities from South San Francisco under conditions of wetland restoration - Salt Pond MetaG SF2_A_H2O_MG... ...
TGTGCCCATTTCGCGAAACTAGTTTCGACTGCGTCTTTTTCAACAAAAATTTGCACATTTTTTGCGCGACGGTCAGTTGAGCTTATTGCCATTAATTTTCTCCTTTTGGGAGACAAAAATCTATGAAACTCTCATAAAAAAATAAAAAATAGTTGTTTATCTATCTATTAATCATGAGTTTTCAAATTAACATTATACATTTTTTTATTAATTTTAATTAACTTTTTAGAACTTTAAGTTTCTAGCATTTATTATAAATATTTTAAAAACCAATAATTCATTGATTTAATAAAAATAAATTAAAAGTATAATCCTAACATGTCAGGGAAAAAACGATTAATTTCGATAATAAATCCTGCTGTAAAGGTCATCCATATTGTTAATAAAACAGGAGCTGTTGATAAATATTTTTGAAGATTTTCCATAAAAATTTAGATTAAATAATTAATTAAAGAATTTAAGTTTTAACGAGGTGAGACTGTTACTTCGTCTTTTGGAGCTACTAAATCACCACTAATTAATTCTTGCCATGCTGAAATTGGCCAAATGTATCCAGTAGTCATTATTTTTAATGCTAATGGGACGTTGATAATAATTTCACTCTCACTTGGATTTGAAGTTGTACTTACTGCACGTAGATATTTTCTTCCAACATATCCAATCCAACCAGAAATATAGATGAATCCAAATCCTGGAAGAATAAATTCAGCAGCATGACTCCAACGTCCATCAGCAATTAAATGAGGTAATCCATCAGTTCCACATAATAATTCTGATCTGCTATATTTATCAAATCGTGCTTCTGTTCGATCAATTTGTTGTTTTAAAGCTAAAGCTGGTGGTGAATCTGCTTCATATTGACTCATTCTTTGCTCTAATTTTTTTACACTTGTTTTTAATCTTTTAGCGAAAGCAGGAGATTCACTACATTTAGTTAATCCTCCAATATCAGCTGATGCTTGATTTGGTGTAAGAACTAATAATAATGCAAAAAGTAAAGGTATTAAGTTAAACCGTTTCATTATAAAATAAAATTTAAGATTATTGATTTGGTAAAAAATTTTAAAAACTATATTGTTATATACATATATATAATAATATAGTTTTTAAGAAAAAAATATTTATTTACTATTTATAATTAAAAATAATCAATTAAAATTCGTTTATAAGTTAACTTTAACTGATATAGTTAAGACAAATAAAAAATAAAAAATTTACTTTTATAATTTTAGAGAATTTTTTTAATAAAAATTCTCTAAAAATTATACATTATTCAAAATCTTTACGATTTGGGTTTCGTGAAGGATCACTTGAAAGAAGCCCAAAAATAAATAAAGAAACAAAAAAAGTAATCGTTGTGTAAACTAAAATTTTTAAAGTTAGCATTTAATTTCTTTTAAAAATTATTTTTAATAATATTAATTATACTAAAATAAAACAATTCTGAATTATTTAATTAAAGAAAAATTATATCTTATAATATTAATTTTTACTAATTTATTAATTAAAACTTAGAAAAAAAAAGGATAAATTTTCAAAACTGTAATTTCAAATTTTTTTGAGTTTTGTTTCTCTCTATTTAAAAGATATTTAGTATTTAATGATAAATACCCTTCAATTATAATGTAATCATTAATTTTATAAGAATTACTTACATCATTTGCCAAATTACCCCAAAAAATTAAATGAACAATTCGATTATTTTGAATTTGAGGAAATTGCACTCTAAATTTTGTAAGTAAAATAGTCTTGTTAAAAATTATTTTATTAGGAGATTCGAGTATCTTAACTATACTAGTAATATAGTTAGTATCAACCATAAATTTTAAATAATTAAATTTTTCTGTTTTTGAACATCTTCAAAATTAATATCACGTAATCGTTTTAATAATTTAATAAAATATTCTAAGAAATAATCATCTAATTGAATTATTTCCGAAGAATCAATTTTAAACATCTTATATAATTCGAAAGTTGATTTTGAAAAATTATTTTCAGTATTTAAAATTTCAACAAAAGCTAATCTATCACTGATATTTTGACCCCATTCAAAAAATCCAAAGAAATTACTAACTAATTTTAATCCAATTAGTGGAATAGGCTGAACTTTTGCTTGTTGTCCTGCGAGTTGTTCACAAAGACTTATAATCTCTGAGGATACCCAACCTCTAGATCCACTTAAGAAAAATGTTTGATTTTTAGTTTGAGGGATCTGAAGTGATCTCAAACAAAATTTTGCAATATCTTGGGTATCCATATATGAAATATATGTATTTTCATTTGTAACCCAAATAGGTAAATTTTCTAAAATAGGTATTGCATATTGTTCAATTAAACCTTGATAAAATCCCGTTAGTCGAAAAATAGTATATGGGATATTTGATTTTTTTAATTTATTTTCAATTCGATATTTTAATTTCATTAAAGGAATACTATCAAATTGTTCTACATTTTGAGCTGAGAAAAAAATAAATCGTTTAATATCAGCAGCTTTTGAGGCTTCAATTAAGTATAATTTCCCATTCCAATCGACTTTTTTTAACGAATCCAATTCGTTTGGACGACTCGTTGAAGCATCAATAACAGCTGTAATACCTTTTAAACAAGGTGGTATCGTTTCTGGACGTGTTAAATCACCATATACTAATTCAACACCCCATTCTTTTAAAAAATTAGCTTTTCGAAAATTACGAACCATACAACGTACTTGATAGCCTTTTGTTAAAGCTTGTAAAACAACTTGACGACCTAATGTTCCAGTTCCACCAATAATAAGTAAACTCATAAATGACCAAATTTTTTAATCGTTAAAAATTGTACTTTGTAAAATATCCGAAGCTTCAAGATTAACTAATTCTTTTTTAGTTAGAACTTGACCACGACTATCAAAAATTCTATTTGCTTGACGCATTCTTGCTCGATCTAATGCATTTTTAACACTTCGAGCATTAGCAAATAATGGTTTTTCTTTTCGTTTTTTGATATAACTTTCTAAAGCAACTTCAGCATCAGGTGTTAATTGATATTGTTGTTCTTCTAACATTAATTTTGAAATTTTTAATAATTCTTCAACTGTATAATCTGGAAAATCAATATGATTTGCAATACGTGAAGATAAACCAGGATTAGATTCATAAAATTTATCCATAGGTTCTTTATAGCCTGCTAAAATAACAACTAAATCATCACGTTGATTTTCCATTACTTGTAATAAAATTTCAATTGCTTCTGAACCATAATCACGTTCATTATCAGGCTTGTATAAATAATAAGCTTCGTCAATAAATAAAACTCCACCCATTGCTTTCTTAAGAACTTCTTTCGTTTTTGGAGCAGTATGACCAATATATTGACCTACTAAATCATCACGTGTAACTGTTAAAAGATGACCTTTTTCAATATAACCTAATTGAAATAAAATATCAGCCATTTTTAAACCAACAGTTGTTTTTCCAGTTCCAGGACTTCCAGTAAATGACATGTGTAAACCTGGGTTAGCTGAAGTAATTCCTAAATTTCTTCTTAATTTATCAATTAAAAGTAAAGCTGCAATTTCTCGAATACGAGATTTTACTGGAGCTAAACCAACTAACTCTTCATTTAATAAATTTAAAATTTTTGCAATTTCAGTTTTTGCATACTCTTCTTGTAAATTTACAGGATTATTCATAATACTTATTTATTAATTAATATTTTTATATATAGATAAAAAAACATTTGGATTGATTTTTTACAAGATAGGATATCAATTCTGTCTTTTAGAATATCAGTAAAATTTTGTAATATTTGATATCTCTATTTCTTGAAATAATATATATTAATATTAAATCAGTTAAGAGATAACCGATTAACCGATTTAATATTAATATAGTAGCATATATTTAACTTGCGGTAAAGGTTGGAATACTTGATAAACAAATAAATGCAAATCCTGCACTTCCACATGCTCCAACAAAAAATCCACCTTTGAATTGATCCCAAGCTTTTTTTGTTTGTAAATCATTAGGATTTCCTTCAGATTTTTCTTGTCCAAAGGCTGCCACGCCGTAGATAGTTAACCCTAATGTTAAGATTACGATTAAACCAATTGTTGAAAGAAAACCAGCAAGTAATCCAACATCTGAACTACGTAATGGCCCTAACATAGTAAATGGCCCAATTAAAAAATAACCATGTGCTAAACCAATTTCTAGACCACGTAATAAAGGCGTCAAACCAAATCGATATGCTGGTAAATTTTGTAAAATTGCTCGTGTAACTGCAGATGATGTTATTGGTGTTGCTAAATGACCTACAAATGGATCATCATTATACGGTTTAATAAAGTTAGCCATAAAGTTAATTTGAAAATTAGTTAAGTTAATAATAAAATTTTTTAATTAAATAAATATAAGATGGTTAAAATTATATGAAAATTTTTACCAACCAAAATTTTTCTATAGATTACTATATAATATATATTAATATATAGAAAAATTTTTATAAACTTAATTTTGATAAAATAACAAAAATTTTATGACAATTGCTATCGATTATTTTTTATTAGTAGGATTCTGTTTTACACTAACATCTGGTCTATTTATCGGATTAAAATCAATTAAATTAATTTAATTTTTATTAAATTGCACAAAATGCAAAACGAAATTCGTCAAGATAAAATTGTTGGATCACGTCGTTTTAGTAATTATTTTTGGTCAATATTTTTATTTATTGGAGGGTTAGGTTTTTTACTAGCTGGAATCTCGAGTTACTTTAAAATTAACTTATTACCATTTGCAAATCCAACAGAATTAGTTTTTATCCCTCAAGGTGTGGTAATGATGTTTTATGGAACCTTAAGTTTATCTATAAGTATATATATAATTATAACAGTACTTTTAGATATTGGAAGTGGGTATAATGAATATAATAAAACTGAAAATCTTGTGAAGATAATTCGAAAAGGATTTCCAGGAAAAAATCGTGAAATTCTTTTAACATATCCCTTATCAAATATTCGCTCAATTGGAATAAAAATTACAGAAGGTTTAAATCCAACTCGAAGTATTTATTTATGTTTAAAAGATGAAAGGCAAATACCTTTAACACCTGTTCAAGAACCAACTTCAATTTCAAATTTAGAAGAAGAGGCAGCTGATTTAGCAAAATTTTTAGATTTAAAATTAGAAAATTTATAAGATTTTATTGCTTTTTATGTCTGCATGACTATATAATAAAGTTATGCGGGCATAGTTTAGTGGTAAAACCTTAGCCTTCCAAGCTAATGATGGGGGTTCGATTCCCCCTGCCCGCTTTTTCATTAAATATTAGAATGAGCAGCAATCTTTTTTTATAGGAGAATATATAAATATGTCTGGTGGATCTACAGGTGAACGTCCGTTTTCGGATATTATTACTAGTGTACGTTATTGGATAATTCATAGTATTACAATTCCATCACTTTTTGTATCAGGATGGTTATTTGTTAGTACTGGGTTAGCATATGATGTATTTGGAACTCCACGTCCAAATGAGTACTTTACAGAAGATCGTCAACAAGTTCCATTAGTAAACGATCGATTCAGTGCAAAACAAGAATTAGAAGATTTAACTAAAGGTTTATAATTGAGGTAAAAAAATGGCAAAAAATATTAATCAACCTGTAGCTTATCCTATTTTTACGTTCCGTTGGTTAGCAGTTCATGGGTTAGCAGTACCAACTGTATTCTTTTTAGGTGGAATTACTGCAATGCAATTTATTCAAAGATAAATTAATTTATAAATAGATAAGAGGTAAAATTTTTATGACAGGTCCAAATCCAAATAAACAAGCAGTAGAATTAAATCGAACTTCTCTTTATTGGGGACTTCTATTAATTTTTGTTTTAGCGGTCCTATTTTCAAGTTATTTCTTTAATTAATGTTAATCTAAGAGGAGTTTTTATGACAAATACTGGTAGAATTCCATTATGGCTTATAGGTTTAGTAGGTGGTTTAGCAGTAATTACAATGCTTTCTTTGTTTATTTACGGTTCATATTCCGGTTTAGGTTCATCATTATAAAATTAATGAATTAATTAATATATTTAGTATGTCACAAAACTAACGCTGATTAATTTTAAAATTAATCAACGTTAGTTTCTAAATTGTTTTCTTATTTTTTTAAAAATTCTCTTTATAAATCTACCAAATGGATTAGTAATTTGTTCATTCTTTTTCGTTCCTTTCCCAAACCACCCATACCAAAGTTTTGGACGGAAACGATTTAAATTTTCTTCTTTCTCTTTGGAATCTTGCCATGAGGTATGCCCACCACTATAGATACTACTTTTTGGTCGTGGACCAATATGAAGTTCTGTATTTTCTACAAAAAATGGCATATAAAAATATTGCCCCCAAATAGCATGAAACAATCCAAAAAGTATAAATCCAATATGAGCTAAAACAATACAAGCTATGATTCCATTTAAAATATTAATTTGTAAAAGTAAATTTGAATCAACATAAGTATCAAAAGATTTTGTTTGCGGAATAAGGACAAATGATTGAAAATAATAAACACGATATATAAAATATATAAAAATTTGTTCTATCATACCGATAATTAGTAAAAACGTCCAATGCCATCTAACTAAATATGGACAATATCGTTTCCCTATTCGAGTAATTACTGCATAAGCAGCTACTCCTGAAAGTTGAGCCCAAAATTTACTACAAATTTCAAATATCTTTGGTATGATTTTATTATAGACTTTATAATAAAGTGGAACGATAGTTGAATTAGTTGGGTCTTTTATATTTGAAATAGCCATTGAAATTGGATCAATATAATATCTAAGCCCAGTCTCGGGATCTAAATTTATTATTCCTTTTGTAAATCCATAGTATAAAACTTTTCCTGAATCATACCAGTGAACATTTTCTTTTAATTTTAAATTAGTTAAAACCGTTTGGCGATGCATAGCTCGTAACTGAACTGCATCCATTCCTAGTTTATTTAAAAATGGAAGTTTTAATAAGACACTACGATACATTGATATAAGGTCAATTAAATGTCTGTACCATAAGTACCCAGCAAAAAGTCCAATACATGTAATATAAAAAGAAGTTTTTAAATTATATCTTGTTGTAAGAATAATAAAACGAACAAAAACGATGAAAAATAAAACATTTTCAATATCAGCTAAAGTTAGTCCATCTTGAATTTTTTCCCATAAACCTTCTACAATTAACCGAAATGTATTTAAAGATACATTAGGTGATGATTCTAGATTTGAAAGATTAAAGTCATAACCACTACCTATAGCTTGATTTATTTCATGGCTAGGGGGATCTTTTATTCCAAACCAATTTAAGACTGTTTCTTGATCAATATTGATTAAGATAAGTAAAAGTTTAAATAAATATAACATAAATTAGTTTTATAAATATAGTAATTAAAAGATTTAATATTTTACTCGCTTACTCTCCAAATATACTAAATTTTGTTTGAAAAATCAAGATATTATTCAAAGTTTATGAATTCAGTAAATAAAATAGAAAAAATTAGTACCTTAACTTAATTCATAAAATATTCTACAATCGTATTTGTTCATTTAGGGTAAGTCAATAAATACTTTTCTTAAAATACCTTTGTTTTCTTTAATTTAATAATACCTATTAACAAAATAAAAAATAAGATTTATTAATATTAACTCACAAAAAATATATTATCAATTGGTTCGATTTAGTACTTTATAGTCCTACTTTTTTGTATTATAAAGAGAGTTTTATCATATACTACAAGTTAAAAATGGAAGTAATTCTATTTGAAAATTTTTTATATGAAAAGTTAATTTTTTTTTATTTCATAATTATAATTATTAATTGTACTTCTGATTTTCAAAAGATTTTTTTAAATTGGAAATAAAGATTTTTAATAGAATAATCAGATTTGTCATTGAATACTCCATTTTTATTTTTTTATTCTAATTCATAAACTTCTAACCAAAAATTTGATCTATTGAATTATCAAAATTTAGAAGGAATAATTAATTAATTAATTAATTTAAAGATTTGTTAATTAACAAAAAAGAACTACGATTATAAGTAATAGGTCGTTTACCATTTGTGAAATAATTTAATATATTTAGATTTATTTTGATAAACGAGTCATTTTATTAATTTATGGTACTACGTAATTCTTTTCATATTGATTTTTCCATTTTACAAAAGATTGGGTTACCTGGGACTCGAACCCAGAACTATTCGGTTAAAAGCCGAGTACTCTACCATTGAGTTAGTAGCCCTAATAAAATACTACCATGAAAATGTAAAAATATTAAAGTATTTATTTAAAATAAATTTTATATGAAATTAATAAAGTAAAAATATTATTAAAAATAATATTTTTACTTTATCAATTTTAAAGTAAAATGAGAAATAACATTATCGGTTATTTTATTACTTAAAATTTTATTAAAAATTGATAAATAAGGATTTTAAAAATGATTAATTATCAAGTTCTAGGACAATTACTAGCGACAGGTGTTATTATGTTATCAGGTCCAATAGTAATTGTTTTATTAGCTTTAAAGAAAGGTAATCTTTAATTTTGTATAGATTTAATTCGATCATCAATATAAAAATTTTTTAAAAAGATTTATGATAACTGCTTTAACAACTATATTAGTTTTACTTTCATTAGGTTTAGTTATAACAGTTCCTGTAGCTTTAGCTACACCAGGTGAATGGGAAAATTCAAAAGATAAGTTAATAAAAGGTCTTTATGGTTGGGTATTACTTGTTTTTGCTCTTGCTGCTGCTGATGGTATTACAGCATCAAGTTAAATATTTAGAAATTATAGTTTAAACTATAATTTCTAAATATTTAAAGTATTGACATATTTTATAAATTTGTATAATCTAAATAAAGATTGTTTTTAATTAATAAAAATCCACTAGCGGGCATAGCTCAGTGGTAGAGCGCAACCTTGCCAAGGTTGATGTCGCGCGTTCGAATCGCGTTGCCCGCTTCTAAGATTTTTTATAACTAGAAATATAATTTGCCCCCATCGTCTAGAGGCCTAGGACAGCTCCCTTTCACGGAGCAGACAGGGATTCGAATTCCCTTGGGGGTATTAAAACCTTGTTTTTTTTTTTTTATCTAGTATTAATATTAAATTAAGAAGGTCGTCGACTATTGTTAGTTACTAATTATAATTATCCAAAGTCGTCACCATAACATAACGTTTCAATAATATTCAATCCCCTTCTAGCAAATTTAATCAATTCGCTAACAATTCAGTTCGTAATAAATAGATCAGAATCTCAATTGATGAGGCAAGAACAATTGTTCAAGCTTAATTACAAAACGTAGTCGTAGTCATATTCATTGAACTAACTAGAGCTAATCAATTAAAAGCACGACGAGTGAACCGAGACTTTAGAATCCAAGAATCAGATCCATGGACACACGTTGATATTAAATAGTCAATCAAATCAAAATCATTAATTAAACAAAGTCAAACAATTAGTGTATTAGTGTTGAATCTAAACTGGGTCAGAAAATTGTAGCTCAGAAACATATATTTGTTGGTCTAGAGACGAGTCTATTTGACCCGGAGAACGTAAGTCATATCGTTGATTTATGTTCCGTGCCGTCAAGTAAAAAAGCAATTGTGAAACAAAATGGTTTAAAAAGAGTGATGCTGGAATAATATTTTTAAACGATATCTAAACTTGGAATTAAAATTAAAAATGAATAAAAATAAATTAGATAATGAGTAACGTCTACTGATTAAAAATCAGTATTTTCTAGATGAAAGTAGCTTAGCAGAATATTATATCGCAGATGCAACTTTAGCTCGAATATCTTTCATGAATTTTAATTTTGAACATGTTGACATGACAAGAACAGAGTTTTCCTATACCCATTTTAAAAACTGCGATCAACTGATTAAAATTATACTTTTTGTTACTTCTAATCTATTAATAGATTTCTCAACAACTATCGCATGCTTTTTCGGGAGAAAAAACATGAATCGAAGTTATGTTAATCAGAATTCTATTGACTAACTTTGAATTCTACCCTAGGTTGGAGTTAGAAAACTGGTCCATTTTGAGAGAGCTTTATCATTATGGCCTCATTGTTGAGCTCCTTCTACTGGTAACTGTCCATCTTATAGATATATCTTAATAATTTTGAACAGACAACTCTACTATCTATTTACTTGCATCCTATGACATGGCTGAAGCCGATTGGGCATAACGACTATATCGAGTATCTAATACTGGACCCAAAGAATTTTAAAATTTTTTATTTTTCATTAATCCAACAAGATGATTACTAAATTTTATATCACCAACTTTATCTCTGTATGTATAAAGATAATAAGGCTTATTTTAGAAAACTATTCTAGTTAATTATGTTTAATTTAACAACTAGGCTAAATATATAATAAGATAAGAGTTGTTGGTTTAGGAGACTCTGATGGATTGCCTTAGTCATCTTATAAATAGCTAATAGCTAAACAATAACTGATTTCTAACAATAAACTAATTGTTAATCTTATAAAATATTATTTGATTAAAACTTATTGGAACTAAATTCCAATTTATGTTGAACTAAAATTTTAAATTCTCCAGTTTACCCTTCAATATTATAAATATAGGTAAACTTATATACAACTGAACCTGCCCATTACCCCTAATATACTTTGTTTATATTCTTTTTACTGGTTATGGTATAGGGCAAGGGCAGTCAGCTGGTTTTGGTTTACCAAAGAATTCTTTTGATGAAGTCAAATTCTCTTCTTAAATACTTAATATCCTACAATCATAATTTTATTTAAATATTTGATAAATTAAGTTGTATAGCAATTCCAAAATAAATTAAAATTCCAAAAATAGTTAAAATATTTAAAGATCGCTCTGCGGAACTAGGTGAAGAGCCTAAGAAGTCACTTTTTGATGCAAAACTAGATAACCCAACACTTTCTTGTGGCACCCGTAAGAAAATAAGTACAATTAAACAAATACTTATAATAAATCCAATTGATTTTAACATATATTTAATTGATTTAGAAATTGGAATATTTAAAATTATTTTTTATAATTAAAACTAAATTATTAGTTATTCTTCAATTTCAAAAATTTCATTAAATACTTTACTTACTTTATCCCCTGAATCAATAGATTCTAATGGATCTTTTCTTAAACGATGACGTAAGCATAATGTTATAATACTAGAAATATCTTTCAGAGTTACTTTTTCACGTCCATTATATGCAGCATGGGCTTTAGCAGCACGATTTGTTACAATATCTCCTCGAAGTCCATCTACATCTAAAGCACTACAAACTTCAGAGATTTTTACTCTTAAATCATAATCTATTTCAACATTCGGTAATAATTTTTGAGCAGCAATAATACGGTCCCGTAATTCTTGTTGTTGAGATTCGTAATTTTCAATCCAAAGCATTGGAGTTTGGTCAAAAGATGTTCGTTCTTCAACAACTTTAACACGTAAAATTGGATCTTTTACTGTCCGAATTTCAGCATGCATACCAAATCGGTCTAAGAGTTGAGGTCTTAATTCTCCTTCTTCGGGATTTCCTGACCCAACTAATACAAAGCGAGCTGGGTGACGAATAGATATACCTTCTCGTTCAACTGTATTCCACCCTGAAGCTGCTGAGTCTAATAAAATATCAACAAGATGATCATCTAATAAATTTACCTCATCAACATAAAGAATTCCTCGATTTGCTTTTGCTAATAAACCGGGTTCAAATGCCTTGACACCTTCAGTTAAAGCTTTTTCAATATCAATTGTACCACAAACTCGATCTTCTGTTGCTCCAAGTGGTAAATCAACCATTGGAATTTTGATTAACTCTGTTTCAAGAGATTTATTATTCTGAATAGCTAATTTCACTTCATTAGACATTAAATCTAAATCAGATTTATGTGAATTAAAAGGATCATCTTTTACTATTTCAATCTCTGGAAGTAAGTCTGCAATTGCACGAATGGTTGTTGACTTACCTGTCCCTCTATCCCCCATAATCATAACACCACCAATTTTTGGGTCGATTACATTCAATTGTAAGGCTAATTTCATTTCTTCTTGGCCAACAATTGCTGTGAATGGGAATACTGGAGTATCAAAACTTTTTAAATTTTCTGTTACCATAGCTTATTGTCAATTATTAATGTAGAAAGTTTTTTAATTAACGATTAGTTATTTAATTTATTATTCATAAAGTGTTCCAGCTAATCTAACAGCTAAAACCGCAGCTAATAAAGCAATACATAAAGCTGTATAAACTTGTGAATCATAAATCATAATAAACTCCTTAAATTTTTAAATTAAAACTATTTTGATTCTAAAGAATAGAGTATGCTAAATTGTAACAAAAGCGTTTAATAAATTTTTTAACATTATAATTATAATTGTAAATTAAATTACTAAAATTATGAAATTTAATTTAAATAAATTTTATATTACCAACTAGATTTTGTGACTCCAGGTAATAAACATTGATGTGCCATTTCTCTTACAACATGACGTGATAACCCAAAATCTCGAAAAACTCCACGTGGTCGTCCAGTTTTCCAACATCTATTTCGAATTCTCGTTTTAGAACTATTACGCGGTAATTTCTGTAATTTTGAATGAAGTTCAAGTTTTAGATTAAAATTATCTTCATTTTGATATAATTTTCGTAAATGAGTTCGCTTCAAAGCATATTTTTTATATAATTTAATTCGCTTCTTTTCGCGCTCAATCATACTTTTTTTTGCCATAAAAGTAATTTGTTATTAAATAAAGAAATATAAAAAGTTTGTAAATAAGTTAAACTAAACAAAAATAATTCTATTTAATTTTGTTTAGTTTAACTTATTTATAGAATTTGCACAAGTAAAATGATTTATAAATGTTTCTTTTTACCCATTTATAAATCATTTTAATAAAATTAATAAAAAAATTAAATTAATTAATTTTTTCTATCTTTGCTTATAATAATATAATAGCTAACTTTTATATAGTTTAGTTGTAAGAAAGTCAAAAACCATTATGTTATATTGAGGAATGTATTACTATGGCATTACCATGGTATCGTGTTCACACTGTTGTTTTAAATGATCCTGGAAGATTAATTGCAGTACATTTAATGCATACATCTTTAGTTGCTGGTTGGGCAGGATCAATGGCCCTATACGAATTAGCTATTTTTGATCCATCAGATCCTGTTTTAAACCCAATGTGGCGTCAAGGTATGTTTGTTATGCCTTTTATGACACGTTTAGGGATTACTGACTCTTGGGGTGGTTGGAGTATCACTGGTGAAAGTGTATCAAACCCTGGTATTTGGAGTTTTGAAGGTGTTGCATTATCACATATTATCTTATCAGGTATGTGTTTCTTAGCTGCTATTTGGCATTGGGTTTATTGGGATTTAGAATTATTCCGTGATCCAAGAACTGGTGAACCTGCTTTAGATTTACCAAAAATCTTTGGTATTCATTTATTATTATCAGGGATCTTATGTTTTGGTTTTGGAGCATTTCATGTTACTGGATTATTTGGACCTGGTATTTGGGTTTCAGATGCTTATGGAGTTACAGGAAAAGTACAACCAGTAGCACCGGCATGGGGAGCAGAAGGATTCAATCCATTTAACCCAGGTGGTATCGCCTCTCATCATATTGCAGCAGGTATTCTTGGTATTTTTGCAGGGATTTTCCATTTAAATGTACGTCCTCCTCAACGGTTATATCGTGCGTTAAGAATGGGTAATATTGAAACTGTTTTATCAAGTAGTATTGCTGCTGTATTCTGGGCTGCGTTTGTAACATCAGGTACTATGTGGTATGGTGCAGCCGCAACTCCAATTGAATTATTTGGCCCAACTCGTTATCAATGGGATAGTGGGTATTTCCAACAAGAAATAGAACGCCAAGTTGAAGCATCAGTAAGTGAAGGATTATCGGAAAGCCAAGCATGGTCACGTATTCCAGATAAATTAGCATTTTATGATTATATTGGAAATAATCCAGCAAAAGGTGGTTTATTCCGTGCAGGTGCTATGAATAAAGGAGACGGTATTGCTGAAGCTTGGTTAGGTCATCCAGTTTTCCGAGATAAAGAAGGTCGTGAATTAACAGTACGTCGAATGCCAGCTTTCTTTGAAACATTCCCAGTAATCTTAGTTGATAAAGATGGTATTATTCGTGCAGATATTCCATTCCGTCGAGCTGAATCAAAATTCAGTATTGAGCAAGTTGGAGTATCTGTTGATTTTTATGGTGGTAAATTAAATGGTCAAACATTTAAAGATGCACCAACAGTTAAAAAATTCGCTCGTAAAGCTCAGTTAGGAGAAGTTTTTGAATTTGATAGAACAAGTTTAGAGTCAGATGGTGTATTTAGAAGTAGTCCACGTGGGTGGTATACTTTTGGTCATGCTAATTTTGCTTTATTATTCTTCTTTGGACATTTATGGCATGGTGGCCGAACAATTTTCCGTGATGTATTCACTGGTATTGGGGCAGAAGTTACGGAGCAGGTAGAATTTGGTGTATTCCAAAAACTTGGTGATAAAACAACGAAAAAACAAGGTGCTGTATAAAATACAGTTAGTTTTTAGGTTTCTTTATATTTAAATAGGATCAAACAATGGAAGCGTTAGTTTATACATTTTTACTTATTGGTACTTTAGTTGTAATTTTCTTTGCCGTATTTTTCAGAGAATCACCTCGAATTCTTAAAAAATAAAACCAAATAAATGGTTTTATTTTTTAATCCTCATGTTCTTCAAATGGATCACGCAGATTTTTCGAAGTTGGTCCAAAAGCAGTAAAAATAGAATATGTTGTAATTCCTACAAGTAAACTTGATACAAAAATTACAATAATAGTTGCTGTTTCCATGTTATATATTTATTTAAATTAACATTTAAGTATTATATAACATATACTAGAAAAATTAATTTATTAAAAATATAAATATTTTTATGGCATTACGAACAAGATTAGGTGAGGCTTTACGCCCATTAAATTCTGAGTATGGTAAAGTTGCACCAGGTTGGGGAACAACTCCACTTATGGCTGTAACAATGGCATTATTTTTAGTATTTTTACTAATTATATTACAAATTTATAATTCATCTCTAATTATTGACCAGGTTGATGTGGATTGGACAAATGGTATTATATAATTCTAATACTCATCAAAAATAATTTAAAAGGTTTTTAAAACCTTTTAAATTATAAAAATTAAATAAATTAAAAATATAGATCTATGGATATTATAAGTCTAGGTTGGGCCGGTTTAATGACAATGTTTACATTTTCATTAGCATTAACTGTTTGGGCTCGAAATGGTTTCTAATTATTTAAACTTTTTGTAACATTTAAAATTGAAAAAAAATTATGGAATTAATCAAATCAATATTCCCGTATGCAAGTCCAGAAATCGTTAACGCTGCAGTTATCTGTTTCTTTATGACTTTATTTGGTCTTTCTTTAGGATTTGCTTTGTTAAAAGTTCAGGGTGAATAAAAAGTATTTAATAATAATATTAGAAATATTATTATTAAATACTTTTTAGTTTTTAACGGGACTGACGAGACTCGAACTCGCAACTTCCGCCGTGACAGGGCGGTGCTCTAACCAATTGAACTACAATCCCAATATACATTTTGCTACGATCTAAATATATAGTTTAATTAATTTTTTTAGTATGTCAACTTTTTATTATTTTTGGTTTTTTATTTTTAATAAAGGAGAAACAGGGATTCGAACCCTGGGTACAAATAATTGTACGATAGATTAGCAATCTATTGCTTTCGACCACTCAGCCATTTCTCCTAAACTAACAAACTTAAAACCTTACCTGATTTAAAAGATAGATGGCTCTGGTGGGATTTGAACCTACGACCTTGGGCTTATGAGTCCCCTGCTCTAACCACTGAGCTACAGAGCCTTATACTATCTTACTAATCCCGATTCTATCATAAATATATTAAAATATACTAATAATAATTTATTTAAAACTTTTAACATAAGAGAATTCTAGAATTGATAAAAAAATTATATATAATTGGAATAAAGAATTAATGACTATAATTTTCTATGAATAACTTTTGGAATAATATATCTCGTTACCCACGATTTTTCATAAGTAGTGTAGCAGGTTCAATTTTAGTAATCCTAACACCGTTTAAAAATTTGTTCAAAATTAAAAAATTTCGTATTATTTTAGTTATATTCTTTATATTGGTTTTTATACTTCTATATTTAGTTATTAAAAATATGGTAGGTTTATAAAATATAAATTTTAGAAAGAATTATAATTTACTGTTATTTTATTTATTAATTAATAGGAATAAATAAAATAACAGTAAATTATAAATATTCAAGAAAGATACATGATAAAATATTATTAGAATAATTTTCGAAGTTTTAAACTAAATATAAAAATTTATACATCTATTGTCATAATAAGAAATCTGGGTCAGGTTGGATTCGAACCAACGTAGCAAAACGCAACGGATTTACAATCCGCCCCCTTTAACCACTCGGGCACTGACCCTTATTATTATAATAGTAGCATATTAAAAGTTAAAAAACAATATTCAAATTATTTTTTAAAATAATTATCTAATACTGCTGTCGCAGAACCAAAAATTGCTAATCTCATAGCTGGTAAATTTTTTGGAGCTGCACACCTAAGTCTAAATGAAAAGTAGCTTCTAACAGGGTGTGAAGTCGTTATACAGTTGTATGTTGGACTTATAGTTGGTGGAGATGAGATATGTAGGAAAAATATCTTCAGCAAAAAATACTTTTTTTAGCAAATACCCAACAAATAGAGCTACCACAAATTTTAATAAAATTGGTTTAAATCTTCAATACCAAAAAGTTCCTTTCCAGAACCGTAATAAAAAAAAATTTAGTTATTTTTTCATATCAAAAATATAAATTTTAATGTTGACGTTAATTTAATTTATAGTGTATATATATATATATTATTATAATGGGTAATTAACTCAGCGGTAGAGTGTCTGCCTTACAAGCAGAAGGTCACAGGTTCAAATCCTGTATTACCCATAATATAATATATATATAGATATATTTATCTGGGCCTATCGTCTAACGGATTAGGACATAAACCTTCTAAGTTTACAATGTAGGTTCGATTCCTACTGGGCCTAACAACTTAATAAATAAAGTTATCTAAAAATTTTTTTTATTTTATCTTTGTCTACAATTAATTTTTATTGGATTAAAAGTTAGTATAAAGCTGGTGAAGGGATTTGAACCCCCAACCTACGGATTACAAATCCGTTGCTCTACCGTTGAGCTACACCAGCGATTAAATTATTACAAAGTTTTCTAAAACTAATTTTATAACCTATCATAGAAGACTAGCAAATTTAATTCTAATAGTCAATAGGTTTAAAAAATATTTTTATTAATTCTAATTTTAAGAATAATTCGAATTAAAAGATAACCTTAAATTTTTCTAAATTCTTACAAATTTAAAATTTGTAAGAATTTAGAAAAATTTAAACTTCAAATTGATTACCACGACGATACTGTAAAAATGCTGCTACAAAAAGACCAAGTGCACTTACAGTTATTAATCCTAAAACTATTCCAGATAATAAAGGTTCTACCATTTATTGTTATTTATTTATTTAATATAAATGTGGATATTGTATCATAGATAATTATACAGTAATAAGTTTTGATTATAAATTTAAAATTATCTAAATCCAACGGCAGCTTGCCATACAAATGCTAATAATAAAAAGAAAACAGGAATGATAGGTAATACGTCTACAATCGGGCTAAAAATAATATATGCTTCTGGTAGACGAGATAATAATAAAGTTTCCATAATTAATAAATATAATCTATAAAGTTTTTAAGAGTAATAATGTTAGATTTAATAATATTAATTCTACTATAAAACTATTTAAATTTTTGATTTATATTAATGTTTAATTCTAACATATTTTCATATATAATTAATATTATCAATCTCTAAAATTGATAATATTAATTACAAAATTTTTTAAAATTAAAATATGACAGCTGCATTTTTACCTTCAATTTTAGTTCCTATTGTTGGTTTAGTCTTTCCAGCACTTAGTATGGCATTATTTTTCATATATGTTTCAATTGATGATATTAGTTAATTAATTCTAATTTCTTTAAGTTAATAGAAACTTCACTTTAACTTAAAGAAATTAACATTAATAAGTTTTTAATAGTTTAAATAATTTGATAAAAATTAGAAATTTCAATTTTTTTATAAAAACTTACATATAATAATAGTTGTAAACTGCCAAGACTAGAGTAAAATTTAATGATGTTTACTCGGTAAATAATTTAATTAAAGGATTATTATAATATGACCATTGCTATTGGGCAAAACCAAGAACGTGGCTTATTTGATCTTGCTGACGATTGGTTAAAGAGAGATCGATTCGTTTTCGTTGGTTGGTCAGGTTTATTATTATTCCCAACTGCTTATTTAGCAGCAGGTGGGTGGATGACTGGGACAACTTTTGTTACTTCATGGTATACACATGGTTTAGCAAGTTCATATCTTGAAGGTTGTAACTTCTTAACAGCTGCAGTATCAACTCCAGCAAACAGTATGGGCCATTCATTATTACTTTTATGGGGTCCTGAAGCACAAGGTGATTTTACACGTTGGTGTCAAATCGGTGGTCTTTGGACATTTATTGCTTTACATGGATCGTTTGGTTTAATTGGATTCTGTTTACGACAATTTGAAATTGCACGTTTAGTTGGTATTCGCCCTTATAACGCGATTGCCTTCTCAGGTCCAATTGCAGTATTCGTTTCAGTATTCTTATTATACCCATTAGGTCAAGCAAGTTGGTTCTTTGCACCTAGTTTTGGTGTTGCTGCAATTTTCCGATTCTTATTATTTTTACAAGGTTTCCATAACTGGACATTAAACCCATTCCATATGATGGGTGTTGCTGGTATTTTAGGTGGTGCATTACTTTGTGCTATTCACGGAGCAACAGTAGAAAATACATTATTTGAAGATGGTGATGCAGCAAACACATTCCGTGCATTTACACCGACACAATCAGAAGAAACATATTCAATGGTTACTGCTAACCGTTTCTGGTCACAAATTTTTGGTGTAGCATTCTCAAATAAACGTTGGTTACACTTCTTTATGTTATTTGTACCAGTTACAGGTTTATGGACTAGTGCAATTGGTATCGTTGGTTTAGCATTAAACTTACGTGCATATGATTTTGTATCACAAGAATTACGTGCAGCAGAAGATCCAGAATTTGAAACATTCTATACAAAAAATATTTTATTAAACGAAGGTATTCGTGCTTGGATGGCTGCACAAGATCAACCACATGAAAACTTTGTATTCCCTGAGGAGGTATTACCACGTGGAAACGCCCTTTAATAGTAGTATAGCAGGTCGCGATATTGAATCTACAGGCTTTGCTTGGTGGAGTGGAAATGCTCGTTTAATTAATGTTTCAGGTAAATTATTAGGTGCTCACGTAGCTCATGCTGGTTTAATGGTATTTTGGGCTGGTGCTATGATCTTATTCGAAGTATCTCACTTCGTACCAGAAAAACCTTTATATGAGCAAGGTTTTATCTGTATGCAACATTTAGCAACGTTAGGTTATGGAATTGGACCAGGTGGCGAAATTACTTCAACTGTACCATACTTTGCTGTTGGTGTTATTCATTTAATTTCATCAGCTGTTCTAGGTTTCGGTGGAATCTATCATTCATTAGTAGGTCCAGATACATTAGAAGAGTCATTCCCATTCTTTGGTTACGATTGGCGTGATAAAAATAAAATGACGACAATCTTAGGTATTCACTTATGCCTTTTAGGTATAGGTTCTTTATTACTTGTTGCTAAAGCAATGTACTTAGGTGGTGTTTACGACACTTGGGCTCCAGGTGGGGGAGATGTTCGTTTTATTACAACTCCTACATTAAATCCAATTGTAATCTTTGGTTACGTATTCCGTTCTCCATTTGGTGGAGATGGTTGGGTTGTATCAGTTAATAACATGGAAGATGTTATTGGTGGCCATATTTGGGTTGGAGTATTATGTCTTACTGGTGGTATTTGGCATATTTTCACTAAACCATTTGCTTGGGTACGTCGTGCCTTTGTTTGGTCAGGTGAAGCATATTTATCATACAGTTTAGCTGCTATTTGTCTTATGGGCTTTACAGCTTCATTATATTCTTGGTATAATAATACAGCATATCCAAGTGAATTATATGGTCCGACTGGTCCTGAAGCTTCACAATCTCAAGCATTTACATTTTTAGTTCGAGATCAACGCTTAGGTGCAAATGTTTCATCGGCACAAGGTCCGACTGGTTTAGGTAAATACTTAATGCGTTCACCAAGTGGAGAAATTATTTTCGGTGGTGAAACTATGCGTTTCTGGGATTTACGTGCACCATGGGTTGAACCATTACGTGGTCCAAATGGTTTAGATATTAATAAAATTAAAAATGATATCCAACCTTGGCAAGAACGTCGTGCTGCTGAATATATGACACATGCACCTTTAGGTTCACTTAACTCTGTAGGTGGTGTAGCAACAGAAATTAACTCAGTTAACTATGTATCACCACGTTCATGGTTATGTTGTTCACACTTCTTCTTAGCATTCTTCTTCTTAGTTGGTCACTGGTGGCATTCAGGTCGTGCTCGTGCTGCTGCTGCTGGTTTTGAGAAAGGTATTAACCGTGCTAATGAACCTGTATTATCAATGCGTCCTATTGATTAATTAATAATCATTTTTTACCTAACTTTTAAAGTTAGGTAAAAACGTTATCAAGAAATTTATTTAACTAACAAGAAAAAAAGAGTGGTTAAAATTAAAAAAATAATCGAGATCAATTTTAAAGTACCTATTAGTAGGCAAGACAAGTACTTTTAAGTCATTTAATAATACAAGATTTCACCGAATCTTTTTTTGAAAAAGATTTGTTTTAGCCGATCGTAAAAGTCATAATCTTTCATTCTCATCTGCTTTTAAACCTAGTTTCATTTATTAAATGTAATTTAGAAGTGGGGGAATTCCAATCACTCGATGAACAACAGGGGATAGATACAAATTAAACATCATTTTCCTTAACCACATTGGGACATTACGTTTAGTATCATTAATTGTATTAAATGTCCGACTACAGTTAGACTAGCAAGAATTCAATATCCATCGAAAAATATAGCACTAACAGTTGGAATTACTACTATTCATAATAGTTGGGCTTGGATTAATTCCAATCCAGAGACTTTCACTATTCTAGTTAAACTTACTATTTTAATGACTATACTTGTGTTACTACCTATTTGAGTAAAAGTTCTCATTTCATAAACAGCACTTTCGACGCTCTGTTGTTGAACAAGAATATTTTGGTTTCCGAAAAAAATTAGTGATGTTATTTATCGATTCTTGGTTATATACATTTATTGATAGTAACAAATCCGAAAAAATTTCGGATTATTTTCCGTTAAAGAACAGAAACATTCATCGCTCATTAGAACTATTTTTGGATTAAGCTAATATCACACCAACATTTTTAATTCTAGTGCAGACTCGGTAACCTCGTTAATTTTTAATTAAAGTCTAATTCTAGATTAAATTCGAATTTCGATATATCTATTGCCGTTAATTCAGTATTCGCAACGAATAGAGTTGAAAGTAATTTAAAACAACTTGCATTTGGTTTTGTTCTTCTAAGTTTTTTCATGGAGATTTTTTAAAAAGAATTGACTAAAATGAAATTCTAATAAAATTCAATCAAAGATAGTAAATAGAATTGGTAGATATTAAATATTGTAAGAAATTTTATATTTCTTACAATATTATTTTAGAATGGTTAAGTAATAAGTAATTTTCAATCTTTTAGAATTCTAAAAAATTGAAAATTAACTAATAGTTTTTTTACCAGAATCCTAATGAAATGGCTTTATCAATTGGAACACAAGCTCCAATCCCTAACCAAACAGCTACAACGAACCCAAGAATGAAAGCTAAACTTGCAATTGGTCGACGGAATGGATTTTGGAATTTATTTACATTTTCAATAAATGGTACAGTAATTAATCCTAACGGTACTGCAGCCATTGCCAATACCCCTAATAATTTATTTGGTAATACACGTAATAAATTAAATGTAGGGAAGAAATACCATTCAGGTAAAATTTCTAATGGTGTATTAAATGGATCTGCAGGTTCACCCATTGGTGTTGGTGATAATACAGATAATCCAACACAACATGCTAACATCCCTAACATAGTAAGAGGGAAAATATATAAAATATCATTTGGCCAAGCAGGCTCTCCATAATAGTTGTGACCCATTCCTTTTGCTAATTTAGCTCGTAATTTTGGATCAGTTAAATCTGGTTTTTTAATTACTGACATAATAAATTTATTAATAATTTATAGTTATTTTATTTTTTCAAAGATAGGGTATTTTCAATTATAATGGACCTGAAATACCTTGTTTACGAATCATTAAGAAGTGAGTTAACATTAAAACAGCAGCAACTAATGGTAAAACAAAAGTATGTGCACTATAGAATCTAGTTAATGTAGCCTGTCCTACACTTTCACCTCCACGTAATAATAGAACTATTGGTTCTCCGACAACTGGAACTGCTGCTGGTACTCCTGTTACAATTTTACATGCCCAGAATCCAACTTGATCCCATGGTAATGAATAACCTGTTACACCAAATGAAACAGTAACAACCGCTAAAGTTACACCTGTAACCCAAGTTAATTCACGTGGTTTTTTAAATCCACCGGTTAAATAAACTCGAAATACGTGTAAAACTAACATAAGTACCATCATACTAGCTGACCATCTGTGAACTGAACGAATTAGCCAGCCAAAGTTAACACTTGTCATAATATATTCAACAGAAGCAAAAGCATCAACAACACTTGGTCTGTAGTAAAAAGTCATTGCAAATCCCGTTGCAACCTGTATTAAAAAACATGTTAAAACAAGACCGCCAAAACAATAGAAAATATTTACATGAGGTGGAACATATTTACTAGAAATATCATCAGCAATTGCTTGAACTTCTAGTCGTTCTTCAAACCAATCATAAACTTTACTCATAAAATAACTTTTATAATATTTTTACACTGTTAAGCAAAATAATTTTTTTATTTTTATTACATAAGGGCAAGGCGAGAGTGGGATTCGAACCCACGGAACCTGTAAAGATTCATCTGATTTCAAATCAGACGCAATCGACCAACTCTGCCATCTCGCCAAAAAGATTAGCTATAAAACTAATCTTAAATATTAATTAACTTTCATATGTACTCATCCCACTAAATTTAATTGAAGCTGGGTCTGGATTTTTTCCAATTGAGAAATTACGACTGTTTATAGATGTACGACCTGGATTAACTTTTTCTGGAAAAACACCATCTTTGGGGTGTAAATATTGAACTTCACCACTTGGGAAAATTCGATAAATTTTGTAATTATTTATTTTAAATGTCCGTAATTGTGTTCCTAATGCTAGACATTGTTCTTTACGGGCTAAATATAATAAATTTTCTCCATTACGCATTATTGCTGCACCACCAGTAGGCATTTCGAATATTTGCTCTTTAGGACTAGTCCAAGTAATAGCATATTTTTCTTCAACTTCAGCTGAACGTAACCAGCCGCCAGTACTTCCACCAAAAGTAGGAAACGGTGTTTGTAAATTTAATGTCATTTGTAAAACTCTATAAATGTTTAACGTTCAATATATAATTTTAATAAAAAAAAGTTTTTTTTTTAGTAAAATTTCTAGCGGAGAATGGATTTGAACCATTGACCTTCGGGTTATGAGCCCAACGAGCTACCAGACTGCTCTACTCCGCGAGATATTAAATATCAGTACACTATTAAAATATACTACGAGATTTAGTTTTGAAGTAAACTAAAGTTTAAAGAGATTCAACATAAATATATATATAACATATTTAAGCTAAATATGTCAATTAAATTAAAATTATTATTTTACTTTAATTGACATATTTCTAGGTATTAATTATTTAAGTGATGCTTTTCCACCTGCATCTTCAATTTGTTTTTTAGCTTCTTCAGCAGCATCTTTAGCCATATCTTCTTGAATTTGTTTTGGTGCTGATTCTACTAATTCTTTAGCTTCTTTTAATCCTAATCCTGTTAAACTTCGAACAACTTTTAATACAGCAATTTTTTTATCAGCTGGAACTTCATCAAGCATTAAATTAAATTCTGTTTTTTCTTCAACTTCTTCTGCTGCTCCAGCAGCAGCTGTCATTACCATAGCTGGTCCAGCACTTGCCGAAGCATCTACATTAAATGTTTCTTCAATTTTTGTTACTAATTCTGAAGCTTCTAATAATGTTAAAGTTTTTAAATCTTCAATAATTTGATCAATTTTTTCTGACATAATAAATACTATTAATATTATAAAGTTTTATTTTTAAAATTATTCAAAAACATTTAAATCTAATTGAATTGATGAGCCCATTGTTGTGCAAATATATAAACTTTTAAAATATTTACCTTTAACTCCTGATGGGCGATTTTTTTCAATTGAATTGTATAATGCTTTTAAATTTTCTACTAATTGAATATCACTAAAATTTGATTTTCCAAAACTAACATGAACAATTCCAGTCTTATCAGCTTTATATTCAAATTTACCCTTTTTAAATTCTGTTAATGTTGATTCTAATGTACTTGTGACAGTCCCTGATTTTGGTGAGGGCATTAATCCTTTAGGACCAAGGACACGACCTAACTTTGCTAATTTGGGCATCATATTTGGAGTTGCAATTAATAAATCAAATCCAATATCTCCTTGAGTAATTTTTTCAATTAACTCATCATTCCCAACAATATCCGCATTTGCAGATTGTGCTTCGTTAAAATTTTCATCGTTTGTTAAAACAGCAATAGTTACTTGTTTCCCTACGCCATGTGGCAAAGTGACAGTAGTTCTTAATTGCTGATCTGCATATTTCGGATCAATATTTAGATTGGCATGCAATTCAACTGTTTCTACAAATTTTGTTGTAGATGTTTTTTTTAGAGTTGCTATAGCTTCTTCTAGATTTGAATAAACATTGTTTTTAGTTTTTTTTATATTTTCTTTATGCCGACGTGATTGTTTTCGCATAATTTTTCTCCATTAAAAACTTATTTAATCTTAACTTAATCTACAATGGAGATACCCATATTTCGGGCAGTTCCTTCAACAATTTTCATAGCACTGCTAATTTTCGTAGTATTTAAATCTGGTAATTTTATAGTTGCAATTTCTTCTAATTGAACTTTTTTAATAGAACCAACACTTACTCGATTCGGAGTTGATGACCCTTTTTTAATTTTAGCTGCATTAGCTAATAATACAGATGCTGGAGGTGTTTTAAGAATAAATGTATAACTTCTATCTTCATAAACTGAAATTTCGACAGGAATAATAAGGCCTGCTTTATCACTAGTCCGAGCATTGTATTCTTTACAAAATGCTGCAATATTCACACCATGCTGACCTAAAGCAGGTCCAACTGGTGGTGCAGGCGTTGCTTTACCTGCTGGTAAAGCAAGTTTTATTAACGCAGTAATTTTTTTAGCCATTAAAATTTAATAATATAATTTTGATAAAATAAAAATATTTAAAGAATTTTATTTTTGGTAATTCTTTTCAAATATTATGTTTAAATTACAAATAACAATGGGAGTTTTTATATAGGAAATTTGTTACAAAATTTTTTATTGACATAACTTCTATTAATTAAAAATAAAAACCTCTTATAAAAGAGAAACGCGTCCTGAAGGACTTGAACCCTCGACATCTAATTTTGGAGACTAGCGTTCTACCAACTGAACTAAGGACGCATACTATATTTATTATAATCTTAATAAACTAAAATTACAAGATTTTAAACTTTAATTAAATTTTAAGATTTAAAAATGGAACAAGGTACAAATACTAATGGACAAATATTCGTTGACAAATATTTGCCACACAATTTTTTAGCTGAAAAAATGATTTTAAATTGTTTATTAGTAAATTCTGAATCAATTGAAATTACATTTCGAACACTTCAAGTTGAAGCTTTTTATTTTAAAAATCATCAAGAAATTTATAAAACGATTATTTTTATGTATAAAAATAAATTATCAATTGATATTTTTACTTTAAGTATATTTTTACAAGATAATGGATTATTAAAAAAAATTGGTGGTATAAAAGTTTTAATTGAACTTATCAGTCAAATTCCAAATTTAGTTTATCTTGAAGAATATATTCGTTTAATTAAAGATAAGTTTCTTAGACGTTTATTAATTAAATTAGGTTATGAAGTAATTAATTCAGGATATATAACTAACATTCCATTAGAAATTATATTAAACAATTTCGAAAATAAATTATTTAATTTAACAAATGAAATTAAGCCACAAAAATTATTTAATAGTGCTGAATTAATTAATAATATCTTTTTTGAATTAAAAAAAAAATCTTTAAATCCTTCATTATCTGGAGTCGCTTCAGGGTTTTATGATCTAGATTCACTAACTCAGGGGTTTCAGAAATCTGACTTAATTATAATTGCTGGAAGACCTTCTATGGGTAAAACTGCATTAGGTTTAAACGTAACATTAAATATAATTAAAAATTTAAAATTACCTGTTTTATTTTTTAGTTTAGAAATGTCAAAAGAACAAATAATGTATAGATTATTATCTATAGAAACAAGTATTAATCAAAGTAAATTAAGAAGTGGAAATTTATATCAAAATGACTGGACTAAATTAAATAAAATACTAAAAATTCTGTCAAAATTACCACTTTTTATTGATGATTCCTCAGATTTATCTATTCAAGATATTAGATCTAAAATAAAAACAATAATTTTTGAACAAAGCCAAATTGGATTAGTTATTATTGATTATCTTCAATTAATACAAAATTTAACGGTAAAAATTGAAAATCGTGCTCAAGAATTATCAAAAGTTACTCGTATATTAAAAAATATTGCTCGAGAATTTAATATTCCAATAATTGCTTTATCCCAACTAAGTAGAAATATAGAAAATCGTGTTGATAAAAAACCAATGTTAGCCGATTTAAGAGAAAGTGGATCAATTGAACAAGATGCTGATTTAGTTTTAATGTTATATAGAAGTAATAATTATAATTTTAAACAAAATGAAACTAATACTTTAAATTATTCTTTAACTGAATTAATTATTGCTAAACAACGTAATGGTCCAATTGGTAGTATTAAATTAAGATTTGATGAAAAGATAACAAAATTTTTTAATTTCGATCAATAAAAGAGAATGCCCAGAACCAGATTCGAACTGGTGACACGAGGATCTTCAATCCACTGCTCTACCAACTGAGCTATCCGGGCTTAAATTACTATAAATTATAATATATCATAGATATAAGAAAATGACAATATAATTTTTTATAATTTAATCATTTTTAAGAGTTGACTATTAAATAAAAATTTAGTATTTTAAGGATTAGATATAGGATTTAATATAATTTTTAAATTTATTTATCATGTCAGGATTGTAAAATAGCAGCATAAAATAGATATTTAAAGTTAGTATTAAAACTATATCTAATTATTAAAGAATTTTTTAGTTTAACTTTTAATTAAGATATAGCGTGGAGTAATTTGAAATTATTTAAATATTAATTATATTTTTTTTGTAAAAGCTGATACAATATTTAATGTAGTCAATCTTACTATTTTTAACTTTATTATTTAAAATAACAGGAAATTAAAAATGACATCTTTATCTTCATTAACAGTTGCTTTCTCTGTATCACCTTCACTATCAAGCTTCATTGGTAGTTTGATTGCAGGTTTAGTTGTTTTAGTTGCTATTGGTGGTGCTGTAGCTCTTATTAGTACAAATGATCGTGTTACACGAAGCTAGTATCGATTTTAAATTATTAAATATATACTATGATATAATTTGAGTTTTTGATGTTTCTAGTTAATCTACCATAAAATAAAAATGGATTAAATTAAAATTGAATACCTTATGATAAACTTTAGTTTTGGCCCGAATATTTTTTTAGGGATTATTGTAAGTTTTGGAATACTAATATTATATTTCCTCCGAAATGTTAAACCAGAAGTTGCAAGAGATGAAGATATATTTTTTGCAACTATTGGTTTTCTTTACAGCTGTATTTTAATGATTCATGGCTGGAGATTAGATCCAATTTTATTATTTAGTCAAGTGCTTATTATTTTTACAGTTCTAGTTGCTGGATGGGAAAATATTAGATTACGAGGTTTGATTGCAAATATGGTAAAATTAAAAAAAAAGAGAAAAAGGTAATTTTCAATTTATTATAATCTTGGTTTCAAGTTCATAAATAATTTTTTTTAAATTATGCTTAAAAAGTATTCACAACTTTTTTCTGTATTATTCTTTGGTATTTTTAGTATTTCAGTTATGAGTGCTTCAGCAATTGATTTAGATGAAGCAACAAGAACAGTTGTTAAAGATGGATCTGGGAAAACAATTATTTTAACTCCCGAACAAGTGAAGCGTGGTAAACGATTATTTAACGCGACTTGTGGAGCATGTCACGTAGGTGGTATTACTAAAACAAATCCAAATGTTGGATTAGATCCAGAAGCTTTAAGTTTAGCAACGCCACGCCGTGATAATGTTGATGCATTAGTTGATTATTTAAAAAATCCAACATCATATGATGGATTAGAATCAATTGCAGAAGTTCATCCAAGTATTAAGAGTGCAGATATTTATCCACGTATGCGTTCACTTACTGATGAAGATTTAACTGCAATTTCTGGTCATATTTTATTACAACCAAAAGTTTTAACAGAAAAATGGGGTGGTGGAAAAACTTATTACTAATTTTAGGTAAGAAATAAGTTTTTTCAAAGTTTATAGTATTTTTCAAAAAGTGAAAAATACTATAAACTTTGAAAAAACTTAGTGCTTAAAACTAAAAAATGTTTTCCACTGAAAGCATGTAGCTCAGTGGATAGAGCATCAGATTCCGATTCTGAAAGTCAAGGGTTCGATTCCCTTCATGCTTATAATTCAAATAATTATTTTTGGGGGCTGCTTTGGTTTCGACATTTAAAGTTTAATAGTGTATGAATCAGGTCGAAGCTTGTATTCTTCGTAAAAATCTACAAATTTAAAATAAATGCTAATAATATAATTTCGTTTATCTCTAAAGCAGTAAATATTAGAAACAGAGAAAATTATTCAAACTTCCTACAATTTGCTGTTTAAAAACTAAATAAATTTTTTATCTAATATTGTTCACTATAACTAGACATTTTTGTTTACTATAGTTTAGAATAACTTTATAATAATAATTCGTTCTTTTGAACTATGCCTGTGAACGAGTACATTAAACAATTTTAAATGGACGTGGGTTCAAATCCCATCAGCTCCATATTTGCATTCGTGGCCGAGTGGTTGAAGGCACCGGACTCATAATCCGTTTTCCTCTGGAACGTCACTGGTTCGAACCCAGTCGAATGCATAGAAAATATTTTAATATTGTTTTTTTTCAGATCTAGTTGTAGAATTAGCAATAAGAAATAATTACATTTAGTAGTCGAAAGTTATGCTTAAATTAAATAGTCAAAAAACAATTAATGATATAGAAAATAATTTTCTTAAAAAAAACCTTCCAGTACTTAAAACTGGTGATAATGTTAAAATTGGAGTTAAAATTATTGAAGGTAAAAGAGAAAGAGTTCAATTTTATGAGGGCACTATTATTGCAAAAAAAAATAGTTCGATTAATACAACAATAACTGTTCGAAAAATATTACAAGGAATTGGTGTTGAAAGAATATTTTTGATTCATTCCCCAAAAGTAGATTCAATTACAGTACTACGTTCTTCAAAAGTTAGACGTGCAAAACTTTATTATTTAAGAAATTTACGAGGAAAAGCAAGTCGTCTAAAACAAAAAATTTAAAAGAATAGAAAACACTTATTAAAATTTTAATAAAAAAAATTTATCTGTATTAAATTTACGTAGTATAATACAATACAGTAAAGTAATATTAAAGCAATTTTTCAAAATTTACTTTATATTTATAAAAAAATAAGGAGTTATATGGTTACTTATAAAGTGACATTAATAAGTGAAGAACACGATATTAATACAACAATCGATTGTAACGATGATGTATTTGTTTTAGATGCTGCTGAAGAGCAAGGTATTGAGTTACCATATTCATGTCGTGCAGGTGCTTGTTCAACTTGTGCAGGTAAAGTAACAGAAGGTGAAATTGATCAATCAGAACAAACTTTCTTAGATGATGATCAAGTGGAAGCTGGATTTGTTTTAACTTGTATTGCATACCCAAAATCAGATTGTACAATTTTAGTACATCAAGAAGATGAATTATACTAATTTTTAACTTAAAAACTAAGTCATTCCTTTATAGAAACTAAGGAATGACTTTTATAAACTTAACAATTTTAACTAATTTTTATTTCAGAGAAAAATTTCAAAGCAGTTTGAATTTTTATTCAAAATAATAGAGATTAAATAATGAGTCGATATTATTCCAAATTCTTTGGTTAAGGCTTCAAACTATTTTTATAACATAACTTTTGGTATTTAAAACTTATTAATTATATATTTTAATAATGTGAATATACCAATCTATCAATCTATCTATTACGAAATCTAAAACCTCGACCCATTAGAATCTATTGAATTCCTTTACTGATATACTGATAATTAAACCAATTTTTTCAGAAAACTTAAAAGTTGGCAAATCATAATTTTAAAATTAATTTTCTAAAGTTGAACTAATTTAAAATTAGTTTCAATAAATATTTATAATCCACATTCTCGTAAAAATAAATATATTTACTTTTCTTAAGATTTCTGGGCCTTAGCTGATTAATATTTAACTGAATCATTTTTTTAAACAATGTAGGATTTTGATTATAGGGACTTATTTTAAATTTCTTGCTCAATTTTTTCAATATCGAGTTCTTTTTTTTAAATCAGAAAAAAAAGAATCATAACTACATCAGCGTCATTCAAAGTCAAATTATTATCCAAAGTCGTTTGAAATGGTTAGAATTTGAATTTCTATAAATTTTTAAAGAGTTTGTTTTTATAGTTCCTTGATTTTTACTAAAAAAAAATATAAAAATCAGTATATAACACCGTAAATTAGTTTATTGAATTAAATATTAATAAACTTAGATGGAAATAAATAATGAGTATTAAATTTTTATCATTAAATATAACGTTGACTTTGAATTAAAATTCAAGGAATTTATTAGCATTTTTAAGAAATTCAGATTTTTCCTTTAACATTACTAATAATTTAAGACACTTATTTAAAATTTTGTTTGATTTAGCAAGAACCATTAAATAAGAAAAATTGAGAAGTCTAAACGGACTTAGTACTTAAATTTAAAAACTTCCAGAGTAAGTTTATAAATTTTGTACTTTGTAGAATTTTATAGCAATTTATAATATAAACTTTTAGAATGATTAATAATTCGTACTCTTTAAAAAAAGAAAGTTTTAATTGATCTAGAATTAATGAATGGTTAATATGAGATTGAGTAAAATTTTTTACTTTTTAAAAGAGAACCGGAAGTACTCATTTTTTTTTTAAAGGGTAAGTTTTTGCAGCTTATATATTTAACTTTATTTATTTATTTTTAGTCAATGACTAAAAATAAATTTTTATTTCTCCCCTTTTTCTTCAATATAATCTAAAGCATCTTGAAGAGTGACAATTTGACTCGCTATTTGATCTTCGATATCAATTTCAAATTCATCTTCAATCGCCATTACTAATTCAACAACATCTAATGAATCAGCATCCAATTCTTTTCCAAAATCTGCGTCTGGTTTTATTTTAATTGGATCAATTCCAAGTTGTTTCCCAATAAGATTTTGTAATCGTGTAAGATTCTCTGACATAACAAAAATTTTTTAGTATAAAACTTTTATAAACTAATTAATTGAACAAGTTTTGTTACTTGATATAAGTTAACGTGATTTAAAGTATAAATAGGAATATTCTTTTGTTTTGCTAAATTTGTTAATTTTAAATTTTGTTTTAAGTGTTTTTTTAATCCAATTATTAAACTGGCTTTTTTAATTTCATTTGTTAATATAAATTGAAACCCAATTTTTAGTGAAACTTCTTTTAACAAATTATTAGATATAGAATATGGATAAATTATTAATTTTTTTGATTTTAATTTTAAAGATTTTTTATCTTTTAGTTGATTAATTAAAATCCAATTTTTATTTGGTAAAATAAAAGAATTATTTAAATTATTAGTATTTTTTAATAAATAGGATTGATAATTATGAAATCTTTGAGATTTAATTTTTATTTTATTAATCAAAGAAAATTCTCTAACTTGACCAATTCTAAAATTACCACGTAAAAATAAATCCACTGAATTTTTTACATTTTCATGAATAGTCCAAGAATTTTGAGAATTTATTTCGATTATGATTTCAAAAGCAGGATAAGCTTTTCGTTCTAAAATACTTTTCTGAGTTCTTCGACGTTTTGCTTCATCATCACTTAATGTAACATACTGAATTCCACCAATTAAATCAGATAATGGAGGGTTTTTAATTAGATTTTCTAAACAATTCCCATGTGTAGTTCCAACTAGTTGAACCCCTTTTTCTGCAATAGTTCTAGCAGCTAAGACTTCAAGATCTGTACCAATTTCATCAATAATTATAACTTGAGGCATATGATTTTCAACTGCTTCAATCATTACTTGATGTTGGAGTTCAGTCTTTGCTACTTGCATCCGTCTTGCACGACCAATACCAGAATGTGGAATATTACTATCACCGGCAATTTCATTGGATGTATCAATTATGATAACTCTTTTTTCCATTTCGTCTGCTAAAACCCTAGCAATTTCACGAATAATAGTTGTTTTTCCAACACCTGGTTTACCTAATATTAATATTGATTTCTCTGATTCTAATAAATCTCTGATTACAGAAATTGTACCAACTACAACCCGACCAACACGACATGTTAATCCATTTATTAAAAATTGACGGTTTCGAATACAACTTATTCTATGAAGAGTTCTTTCAATACCTGCACGATTCTCATTACTAAATTTACTAATTCGTTTTGTTATATAATCTATATCTTGCCAAGAAATAATTTTCTGAGATAAATATTCAGGGCCACTCACAAATCGAGCTTCAGGGCGTCTTCCTAAATCTAATACAATTTCAATAAGTTGATCTTTATAATTATGTTGATTTAAATATTCTTGAAGAAAAAAAGGTAAATTTTCAATTAATTTTTCTAAATCGTCATTAACATTCATATTATAAAAATTTTTTATAATTTTCTAATTCAGATTATAATTATCGTATAAATACAATCTAAATTAGGTTGAAATTGAGTAATTCTTAGAATTAATCTAAATTTATTAAATATTTAAATGTAGATGCATCTAAAATTGCAATTTGTGATAACATTTTACGATTTAAATCAATATTAGATTTTTTAAATTTATTAATCAATCGATTATATGACATTCCATTTAATCTAGAAGCAGCATTAATTCGACTTATCCAGATTTTTCTAAAAATTCGTTTTTTTTGTTTTCTACCAATATACGAATATCTTAACGCTTTCATTACTTGTTGGTTTGCTATTCTAAATAGAACAGAATGTGTTCCTCTATAACCACTTGCAAGCGATAAAATTTTTTTTCGACGTTTGCGTGCTACATTTCCACGTTTAACTCTAACCATTTTAATTTTTATTAAAAATTGTATTAATAAGGTAACATTAATTTAATAGCTTGTATATCATTATAATTCACTTGAATTACTTGAGATAATTTGCGCTTTTGTCTATTTGACTTTTTCATTAAAAGATGACCTTTAAAAGCATGTCGACGTAAAAAATTTTTATTACCACTTATTTTGTATCGTTTTGAAGCTGCTTTTCGAGTTTTTAATTTTGGCATAAGTTTTTAACTTTTCTTATAAGAATATAATGTTTTGAAATAAATTTTTGATTTTAAAGGGTGAGAATATAAAATTTCATCACCATACTTCCAATCAACAGGACAAGCTTGTCCGGGATTTTCTTTTACATATTGAATTGATTTTAAAATACGGAGTAATTCATTTACACTTCGACCACATAATAAATTATTAACCGTATAGTATTGAATTATGCCTTCCTTGTCAATAATAAATAAACCTGGAAAAGAAAGTCCATCATTTGTTAGTAATCTATACTTATTAGTTATAGATTGATTTAAATCAGAAATTAATGGATAATTCAGTTGGTCTAACCCACCTTGAATACGTTTTGCCAATAGATAATGTAAATGTGAAAACGGACTATCTACAGATATAGCAAGTATTTGTGTTGACAATTTTCGAAATTCAGAAATTCGATCACTTAATCGAATTAATTCTGTTGGAGAAACAGAGGTAAAATTTGCAGGGTAAAAAACAAGAATAACGTACTTTTTCCCATAATAATCAGATAATCGAATTTTTCCAAGTCGATTTTTATAAACTCCTATAGTTAAAAAATTTGGTGCCATTTTTCCAATTTGTGGGTAATCAAGCATAATATTTTACAGGTAAAAATGTTAATTATAAAATATTATCATAATAAAAAAAACAGATCAATTATTATACTGATCTGTTTTTAAAAGTACCATTATTAAATTAATTTATTACTTATCTTCTACTTCTATTAATTCATCAAGTGCGAAATTATTAGTATTTGTTCCAGCATAGTTTACATTTTCAAATCTAACTACTACAGGATATCTAATCCCACTTTTATCTACTGTTGCAACTGTTCCTACTTGATTAAACCAATAAGATTCTTTTCTAAGAATACGAACTTTTGAATTACGATTTATCATAAATTAAATAATTATTTATTAAGTACAATAATAAGCTAATATTAATTTAAATTATTGATAGGTAATTTTAATAATAAAATTTTAAAAATAGTTGGTTTTAAAATTTAATTTATGTTATTACTTATTTAAGAACAAATTTATATAAAAATTAAATAAAAAATAAAATGGATCGTAATACAATACAGAAAATTCTTATTGGACTCTTTTTTTTAGCTTGTACTTTTATAGGGTTTAGAGCATTCAATAATACTAATGAGTTTACTGAGACTTCAACTAAACCAGAATTAAATACAAATGTTAGTAGCTCTAGAATGACTTATGGAAGATTTTTAGAATATCTAGAAATGGGATGGGTAAAACAAGTTGATTTATATGACAATAGTAGAAATGCTATTGTTCAAGCGTCTAGCCCAGAACTTGGAAATCGACCACAATCAATTCGAGTTGAAATCCCAGTAGGTGCATCACAACTTATTCAAAAATTAAAAGAATATAATATTGATTTTGATGCTCATCCAGCTCCTAAAAAAAGTATTTTCTTAACTATTGCTAGTAATTTACTTTTACCATTAATTTTTATTGGTAGTTTAATATTCTTTTTCCAAAATTCCGATAATTTTTCAGGAAATTCGGGTTCATCTCCAATGAATTTAGGTAAATCTCCAGCTCGATTTGATCAACAACCAGATACTGGTATATCATTTGATGATATTGCAGGTATTGATGAAGCAAAAGCTGAATTTGAAGAAATTGTTTCATTTTTAAAAGAACCAGAAAGATATACTCTTGTAGGCGCAAAAATACCAAAAGGTGTTTTACTAGTAGGCCCTCCTGGTACAGGTAAAACATTATTAGCTAAAGCAATTGCAAACGAAGCAAAAGTACCATTTTATAGTGTGGCAGGTTCAGAATTTGTAGAAATGTTTATTGGTGTTGGGGCTGCGCGAATTCGTGATTTATTTAAAAAAGCATCAGAAAATACTCCTTGTATTGTTTTTATTGATGAGATTGATGCAGTTGGTCGTGAACGAGGAGCTGGAATTGGTGGGGGTAATGATGAACGTGAACAAACTCTCAATCAGTTATTAACGGAAATGGATGGTTTTAAAGAAAATAAAGGTGTAATTGTAGTTGGTGCTACTAATCGTGTAGATATTTTAGATGCAGCATTGTTACGTCCAGGCCGTTTTGACCGACAAATAACAGTAGGCTTACCTGATCGTCTAGGTAGAATTGGTATTTTAAAAGTTCATGCTCGTAATAAACCTTTTGATGAAAATGTTTCGTTAGTTCAATTAGCGAATCGAACACCTGGATTTTCAGGTGCAGATTTAGCAAATTTATTAAATGAATCAGCTATTTTAGCAACACGTTATAAAAAAACAACAATTACTAAAAATGAAGTAAATGAGGCTGCTGATCGAATTATTGGTGGTATTGCGGGAAGTACGATGGAAGATACTAAAAATAAAAAGTTAATTGCTTATCATGAAGTTGGCCATGCCATTGTCGGGTCAGTTTTAGAAAATCATGATGAAGTTGAAAAAATAACTTTAATTCCTCGTGGAGGTGCAAAAGGTCTTACATGGTTTACACCTGAAGAAGATCAAACACTAGTTTCTCGCTCTCAATTATTAGCTCGTATTATTACAACATTAGCGGGCCGTGTAACTGAACAAGTTGTTTTTGGAGATCCAGAAGTAACTACAGGTGCTAGTAATGATTTACAGCAAGTTACAAATATCGCAAGACAAATGGTTACACGTTATGGAATGTCAAATATTGGACCAATTGCTCTTGAAGATGATAATAATGAACAAATGTTCTTAGGTGGGGGTGGTGAATATAACGAAGCAGTTGCTGATCGAATTGATGCAGAAGTATGTAAAATTGTCAATCACTGTGAACAAATAGCAACTGAGATAGTTTTAGATAATCGAGTTATTATTGATTTAGTTGTTGAAAAGTTATTAGATGCAGAGACAATTAATGGTTCTGAATTCCGCGAACTTGTCGGCCAATATACAATTTTACCACAAAAATCTTAATATAGTCTATTGAATACACTATACTTCAAATATAGTGAACATCATAATAGCTATATTTATCATATAGCTATTGTATTAATTTTTATTTATTTACAAATTATTAAATTTACAATTTGTAAATAAATAAAAATTATCGATAATTCAAGATTGCTAGTAAAATTTTTTTAATGATTCTTTAAGAAATTTTTTCATTTGAAAATAAGTTTTTTACATCGTAAAGCTATATGAAAGAGGGATTTTTTTTTTTGAATTTGTAATGGAATTTCTTATTATAATTTTTTACTTACCATATCCTAACCATATCTTATATCTTAGTTGTTACTCTAAATTCATTATAGTTAACCGAGAGTATTATCAGCCATAAACCGATTAAAAATCAACTTGCTGAAAAAGAAGTTGCTTTTTGGATTTTAGATTTATTTAGAGACTATTGAGAAAATTTGACTTTCAGTTAACGAATTTCTACTCTTTTAGCCGCCATTGCTGAGTTTAAAACTGCTCGCCGAAAAGATCGTCAATTACAAATTACAAAGTATTAACGCTGCTAAATGCTAAAGAAAATAATAAATATACAGGAAGGAAAACGTTTCTCTCTAATTAAAACTGTTGAAAAGTCCAAAAACTTAGGAGTTTCTGTTCCTGAAATTACTCCAATAACCAGAAAAAGTCACAGTAACGATTTATAAAGTTTTAAAGTAGGAATTAGGCTGTAATTTCTACTCTCTTAGTTAAGAGCGACAAATAGTATTAAAATCAAGGTCAAATATGAATTTATGGTACTTTTAGGTCTACATGGTAATAATAAGGATTAAATCAATGGTCAACTATTATTTTTTAATTTATCATTATTTTAAAAATTTTTAACGCCCATTTAGTTTCTTTAAAATATTCCTCGAACTAAGGAATGCCTAATATAATTAAGTCATTCCTTGTTCTTTATTTTTTAGAAGTTAAGCTCTGCAGCTTGAACTTTTTCAAATTGTTTTTTCTTTAAGACTAAAAATATTTGTGTTAATAAAACAGATAAACAAAAAGCAAGATAGCCAACAATACGTGAAGAATTTTGTAAAACAATTTCTGACTCTTCTTGACCAAAACCACCAACATTTGGATCAAAGTTTAATGCTTGCTCTGCTTTTACAACATCGCCTTGTTTAACCGTTAATTTTAATCCAGCAGGTATAACTTGAGAAGTTTTTGTACCCTTTGAATCAACAATTATAATATTTGATTCACCTTTTTCAGATGTTGAAATTTCTGTAATTTGTCCAGCTTGTGTAGCTCCAAAAACATTCATATTACTTTTTTCACCTGTTGGATAAACTTGACCACGACCACGGTTACCACCAGCATAAATTGGATATGCTAAATATTTAACATCTGAATTTGTTTCTGGATCAGGTGAAACAACAGGGAAAATTAATTCTTGGTGCGTTTTTCCAGCAATTGGACCAACAACAAAAATGTTATCTAATTCAGTACTATACGGTGAAATAAAGACACCTTTATTTTTTACTTTAACTGCTTCGGGGATTTGACTTTTCGAAGCTAATTTAAATCCTTTTGGTAATATTAAAATACCACCTACATTTAAATCTGCTTCTTTTCCATTTGCTCCAATCTGTTTTTTACTTGTATCGTAAGGTACTTTTATTTCTACTTCAAAGACTGAGTTTGGAAGAATAGATTGTGGTGCTTCAACTTCAATTGCTTTTTGATTTAAATGACAATTTGCACAAGCTAATTTTCCATTTGCTGCACGAGGATTTGAATAATTTTGTTGTGCAAAAACTGGATATGCTGATGATTCTTGAATGCAAAAACCAAATAAATTTATAGCAATTGTTAAAGCAAATAAAAGACTTTTAAAAAACTTGTTAGTTGCCATAGTTTAAATATTTTTTAAGTCTGGATATTCTATTATATAAATTAATTCTTTATTAAAAACAAGATACCTAATCCTGAAAAATATAATAGCAATATTGCTAAAGATAATAATAATTGTGTTAAAGGATCAGTTGAGGGGGTTAAAATTGCCCCAAGAATTGTTGATAGTAATATTATATATCGCCACGCACCTAACATTTGTTTAGCAGACACGATATTTAATAATCCAACTAGAATTTGAAGAATTGGAATTTGGAAAGCTAAACCTGTACTATAAAAAAGGACAAGGATAAACTCAAAATATTGATCAAAAGACCAGAAAGGTTCTAGCACTTCCTCACTGTAATTTAAAAAAAAATTTAATGCAGCTGGTATTAAAGTATAGTAAGAGAATGCTAATCCTAATCCAAATAAAATTAATGAACTTAATAATAAAGGTAAAATAATTTTTGTTTCTTTTTTAGTTAATCCAGGTAATAAAAATAATATTAATTGCCCGATTACAAATGGACTTGAGAAAAGTAATCCAGTGTAGAAGGATATTTTTATTGTTGAAATAAAATATTCACCTGGAGATATTTGAAAAAATTTTACATTTTGAACTGGGAGTTCTAAAATTTTAACTAGATCTTTGACCTCGACAAACGCTATACAAGTTAGTATTAAAATTATACTAAACACAAGAAAGATGCGTTGACGTAATTCTTCTATATGTTCTGAAAAAGGCAATTCTAATGTTACGCTTGTATTATTTATGAAATTAAAATTAGAATTAGTTGTCATTTAATAAAAATATATTAGTATCATTATATTAAGTTCTATTTTTTAGAAATTAAAAACTCCAGTGATTATCTAAAATTTTAGTAACTACTGGAGTTTTTAAAACTAATATAGTCATTATTTTATTAAAGAAATTAATTGAAAAGCGAAATTATTTTTATGATAAATAATTGATAGCTTCTAATCGTGCTGTTGCTTTCTTTAATTCTACAGAAGCATCCAATTGAGCTTTATTTGTTTCTGCCTTTTCAACATTTAAAGTTGCTTTTTCTAATTCTTTTGTAGCTTCACTTAATTCAATATTAGTTAATTCTTCTACATCATTTACTAAAACTGTTACTCGATTTCGATCAATTTCAGCTAACCCACCACATAAAATAATAGGTGTCCATTTATCATTTAACTTTATACGTAATAAGCCTGTGTCTAAAGCTGTAATTAATGCTGCATGACCATCTAATACCCCTACTTGACCTGTTAAACCAGGCAAAACAACTTCATTAGCTGTTGTTGAGCAAATAACTCTATCTGGGGTAAGAACTCGAATGTTCATAACCATATACTATACTCCTTATTTTAGAGTTTCTGCTTTTGCGATCGCTTCGTCAATATCACCTACCAGATAGAAAGCTTGTTCAGGTAAATCATCTAATTCACCTTTTAATACCATTGTAAAACCTTTAATAGTTTGCTCTAAAGAAACATATTTTCCAGGTGAGCCTGTAAAGATTTCAGCAACAAAGAATGGTTGTGATAAGAATCGTTCTACTTTACGTGCTCGAGCAACTGTTAAACGATCTTCTTCAGATAATTCATCAATACCTAAAATTGCAATAATATCTTGTAATTCTTTGTAACGTTGTAAAGTTTCTTTTACACTTTCAGCAATTTCATAATGTTCTGCACTAACAATGTTTGGTTGTAACATTGTTGAAGTTGAATCTAATGGATCTACCGCAGGGTAAATACCTTTAGCTGCTAAGTTACGTGATAATACTGTTGTTGCATCTAAGTGAGCAAAAGTAGTCGCTGGAGCTGGATCAGTTAAATCATCAGCAGGTACATATACAGCTTGAATTGATGTAATTGAACCTTGTGTAGTTGATGTAATACGTTCTTGTAAAGCACCCATCTCTGTAGCTAAAGTTGGTTGATAACCTACTGCTGATGGCATACGACCTAATAGAGCAGATACTTCAGACCCTGCTTGTGTGAAACGGAAAATATTATCAATGAATAATAATACGTCTTGTTTGTTAACATCACGGAAATATTCTGCCATTGTTAAAGCTGTTAATCCAACACGCATACGTGCTCCTGGTGGTTCATTCATTTGACCATATACTAGAGCTACTTTAGATTCAGCGAAATTATTAGAGTTAATTACACCTGATTCTTTCATTTCTTCGTATAAATCATTCCCTTCACGTGTACGTTCTCCTACACCACCAAATACAGAAACACCACCGTGAGCTTTTGCAATGTTATTAATTAATTCCATAATTAATACTGTTTTTCCTACACCAGCTCCACCAAATAGACCAATTTTCCCTCCACGGCGATAAGGTGCTAATAAATCAACAACTTTAATACCAGTTTCAAAAATCGATGGTTTTGTTTCTAATTCAGTAAATGCTGGAGCATCGCGATGAATTGGTAAAGTTTCATCAAATGAAACATCACCTTGCTCATCAACAGGTTCACCGATTACATTAAAAATTCGACCTAATGTCGGAGTACCAACAGGTACATTAATTGGAGTACCTAAATTCACGGCTTCAACTCCACGTTTTAAACCATCAGTTGATCGCATTGATACAGCTCGTACTTTATTGTCACCTAATAATTGTTGTACTTCGACAATAGTTGAAGTTCCATCTTCTAATCCAATTTCAATTGCACTATAAATAGGTGGTAAATTTCCTTCAGAAAATTTAATATCTAGTACAGGACCAATAATTTGAGTAACGTAACCTTTATTTAAATTAGTTTTTACCATTTTGATTTAACATATATTTAAAATACTTGAGAATAAATATACTTTCACAATCTTCTATAGTATGTAAAAAATTAACAAGTTTGAAGTTTAATTATTAACTATTATTGTACAACAAAATTAATTGAATTCTTGAATATAATTGACTAAACACAATTAAATAATTTATTAATTATTATCACTCAATCGTCCAGTGACTTTTAACCAATTTCGTGCCCCAGGATAGTTATCAGGGGCTAACTTAAGTGCTTGGATCCAGTATTCTGCTGCTTTATCAAATAACTCTTTTGATAATTCAATATATTCATCTTCTTCTAAACTTTGTGCTCTAAGAGCTTGTGAGTGGTAGATAACAGCAATATTATTTAAAGCTTGAGGAAGATTTGAATTTAAAGAAAGAGCTTGATGATAAAATTCTAAAGCTTGAGTATATTTTCCTGTATTCCCATAAATTAAACCAATATTATACAGTGTATAACTACGATCGTAAGGATCTTCCTCCACTTGAAGAGCTTCATAATAATTTTGTAATGCTTCTGCGTAACGGCCTTTCGATTGTGCAGACATTCCTGCTCTATAATAAGAAAAAGCTTGTTTTTCTTGTTTACTTGCAGGTAAAACTTTTAAGAGAATATCAGCGATTACTGTAAATGTTTTATCGATAAAATTCCCCATAAAATTCTCCTTATAAATTAATTTAAATTGAAATTAAAAGTTTTTAGAGTTATTATTATCTTATAATAACTCTAAAAACTTTTAAACAGAATTAGAAGCAACAAAAGGAAATAATGATAACATTCTTGCTCTTTTAATTGCCTTTGCTAATTTTCGTTGTTGCTGAATAGTTACACCTGTAGCCCGTCTTGGTAAAATTTTTCCTTGTTCTGTTACAAATAATGTCAATAAATCAATATCTTTATAATCAATTTTTTGATTAATATTAATTGGTGAGGTTTTTTGTTTTTTTGAAATCATAATTTATTTTATTTCTTTATGAATAGTTGGTTTATTACAATGTGGACAATATTTTTTTAATTCTAATCTTTCTGGATTGTTTCGTCGATTTTTTTGTGTTAAATATCTTGAAACACCACGTGATCGTTTATTTAAATTTGAACGACACTCCGTACATTCTAAAGTAATTAAAATTCGACTACCTTTATTTTTTGCCATAGAAATTTAATATAATAATTTTATTATTATATTGCCTAAAAATTTCTATCTTATCAAGGGTTAATCATTATTTATTAAGATAAAAAATTTTTATTTTAAAAACTTTTACATTTTTCATCAAATGTACTATATTACATTAAACCTTAATTTTTAAAATAACTATTTAAAATATTTAAATAATACTATGGCTAATAATAAATCCGCAAAAAAACGTATTCTTACTAATGAACGAAATCGTTTAAAAAATCGTTTGTATAAAAGTTCAGTGAAAACATTAACAAAAAGTTTTTTTAAATATTTAGAAGTTTATAAAAGTTCAAAAAGCTTAGAAGATAACCAGAAAGTAAAAAAAACTTTAAATTCTATTTATAGTTTAATTGATAAAGGTACAAAGAGAAATGTATTTCATAAAAATACTGCTGCAAGAAAAAAAGCACAATTAGCTGGTTATTTAAAAGTTGTAGAAATTTAATTCTTAAAAATTTTATAAATATATATATTTTATATATTTGAACTTTATTTAGTTAAGAAAATTAAAAATTTTCTTAACGTTATTTATTATGAAATCCAAAAGAAATAATTAGTCCCATAATATTTACTAACAAAAATTATGAAACAAAATATAAATTATATTAATGCTCTTCCAGATTTTCTGGCGATGCAAAGAATAAGCTTTTGTTGGTTCATTACTCAAGGTTTAAATGAAGAGTTAACTTTATTTTCCCGAATCCATGACTTCAGTAAAAATACTGAATATATAATGTTTGGAGAAGAATACAATTTAATTAAACCACCCTATAGTCTATTAATTGCAAGAAAATATAGTGGAAACTATAGAGCACAATTAGTTATTCCAATTGAAGTTCGAAATAAAATTATAAATAGTATTCGTTATCATAATCAGTTTCCAATTCTTACTTTACCCCTTATGACTACATATGCCACATTTGTTATTAATGGATGTGAACGTGTTATTGTTAGTCAAATTATTCGGAGTCCTGGAGTTTATTTTGAAAAAAATAAAAATCAAAGAATACGAAAACAATTTAAACGAAAATTATCAAGAGATATTAATAAATTACATTCATTTTTACCATCTGGAGAAGCTTTTATTTCGGAATTTGATCTATTTTTTCCTATTCCAACAATAATTATAATCGATGACTTTTATCGCCAAGAAATCCGAACTGTTCCATATTGGAAAAATAATTTGATCTATTATTATTGCCTTAAGTATTTAAAGAAAACAAAAAGAAATTTTTCCTTTTACTTTTTATACTGTTTTAAATTTTATCGAATTATTTCCAAAGTATCTGATCTTAATTTAAAAAATAAATTAATTCAATTATTTTTTAAATGGTTAAAATTACAGGACAATTTTTCATATTTTAAAACAAATGTAAAAAAAGATAAACTGGTTTATTTATTAAAATACTTTAATTTTTTATTAAAACTTTTAATTAAATACGAAATTTTTCAAACTACTTGGGTTAATAATAAAATTGAAATTTCTAAAAATAGTGAAAGTAATAAAAGAGGTTTTGAAGAATTTCTTAAAGTTAATAAAGTTTTATTTTCAATAAATAATTTAGTTTTATCACCAAATCAAGTTTTAAAATTATACAACACATACGATAAGATAATTTTTAATTCACAAAAATTAGCACAAATCCATTTAAATTCCCAATTATTATTAATTACAAAGAATTCACAAAATTGGTTAATTGAAATGCGTAATTTTTCTTTTCTTAAACAAAATATCAAACAATTAATTTTAAAAATTAATAGTGTTAATAGATTAGCAAAATTTCAGAATTTACGTCCGACAATTAACTTTTCAATTAGTTTAAAAGAACAGTTAAAATATATCTTTGGAGAAAATTCATTATCATATAAATCCGAGCGTCATAAATATCTTAAAACAAAAACACAGCTTCTTCTTTATAAAAAAGATCATGAAATTAAAACAAATTATCATAAAAAATATGAAGAAAAAGATTTATATACAGCAACTTTAATCCCTGAATATGGATCATGGATCCGATTTACTTTCCAAAAAAATACAAAAATTAATTCTTATAAATACCCAATCAAAAACCAGGAAGATGAAGTTATTATTCAATTAGATAAAATTAATCAAAAACCAGTCCTTTATTTACTAAGAGAAATGGGGTTAACAGATTTAGAAATTTATCGAAATTTAGAACATTCGAATTTTTTCTATTTTGATACGCCATTATTAATAAATTCAAAATCTTTAAATCAACCTTTACCACGATTTAATTTAAATTTAAATTATTTTAAGAATATTTCAGAATTTTCTAGAATTTTTGATTCAACATACTATAGGTTAGGTAGGGTTGGGAGATTAAAAATTAATACTCGACTAAATTTAAAAATTAGTGAACGACTGCAAACGATAATTTATGAAGATATTTTTGCAATTACTGATAAATTAATCAGTTTAACTATTTCAAAAACTATTCAAGATGATATTGATCATTTAAAAAACCGACGAGTTAGATCTATTGGAGAATTACTCCAAAATTTATTTAGAATTGGGTTCCAAAGATTAGTTCGAAAAGTACGCAATCAAACGAATAAAATTGATTCAAGTCATTTATTAAGTTTTAATATTGTTAATGCTACAGTAAGAGAATTTTTTGGT
>Ga0209951_1000027_pt1 | contig 36049 bp, 61 predicted proteins | sample SalPon2_A_H2O_MG_2_FD_185725 | JGI IMG/M metagenome (GOLD analysis project Ga0209951, IMG submission 185725) | Salt pond water microbial communities from South San Francisco under conditions of wetland restoration - Salt Pond MetaG SF2_A_H2O_MG... ...
CAACATTTAATGTTTTTATATTCGGTTTTAAAAAACTTTTATATTTAAAAACATTAGAAGCCGTGTCTGTTAAGGCAGCACTATTGCCATATGTAGTGCCGTTTTTATTTATAACATATGGTTCCCAATAATAATACTTATTAGGTATAGGCTTGTCTTTTACAATTATTTCTCCATCAATAAACTCACCCTGTATTTTAATTCCATTGTTTATTAATTCTCCAACAGTAGGGGCAGTTTCATTTGTATTTATTCTTGGTTGAGATATATATATACCAACTTCGTCAGGATCGATTCCCCCTGTGTTTTTTACAATTGATTTCCATTCAAAATAACCTTCATCTAATTTTGTGGGCGTTTTTGAATTAATTTCAGATGCTACGCTAGTAGAAGTAGTATTATCTATTACCTCAACATAAGTTACAGGGCTGTAAACCCTTTCATTTTTGCCCTTTAGTTTTATAAATGAAGCAGCATAAAAATCTCCTGCGGATAAATTTGCATTATAATATGGTGAAGTTGTATCTGTTTTTGTTAAAATATAATTAGTATTAGCTTTTCCATTATTTGTTTCAATATCTTCTGCTGATACTTCAAAAGCAGTTCCTGTTTCAGTGCCTTGTAGTAATTCTTCAATAGTAGAATCTGTTTGTGACCAAATAAAGCCGGAATCTATAAGAACATTTTTTCCAAAATCAGACTCAGCAGACATTTCAAGCCCATCTAAAGAATTACCTTCAATAATCAAAGAAACAACCCCAGAGGAAGGATTTTCCGCTTTTGTGTTATCACTATTTATTATTTCTAAATCTGAATCATTTAACACTTCGTCTATAACTAAGTCGCCATCTCCAGTGCCAAAATTTTCATTTAAAGTAATTGTTTCTGCTTTTTTACTTAATATAGCAGGATGGTCTTTTATTACTGTTATATCTCTTTCTTCAAATACGCGATTATAAATATGAGTTGTGCCAGAAGAATGATCTACTGGAATGTCTTTAAATTCACCAGTAGTTGCTGTGCCTCTAAACTTTTCAATATTTATTTTTTTAGGCTCATTTTCCCCGTCGGTATAAAATAGCATGTTATCAACTATGTTGATCCCAGTAATTAATCTATTTGGACTAAAATTTAAAATTTTACTTGCCATAATTATATTTCTGTATATTCTACAACTACAAAGCCATCATTTTGCCTTATATTATTGATTTTTTCAAGGCTATCTATATTTAATAAATCCTCTGTATATAGTTCCGTTCCAGCATTTATTATGTCGCCTTCTGAAAAATTAATATTTAAATTATATTTATTTTCAATAGAATCTATTCTAATATTTGAGCTTGGTGTAAAAATAGTTTTTACATTTATTTCGCTATCTGGATATAAAGTTATATTTGCCATTATGGTGTATATGTTATATTTACAGTAGGCGTTGATCCAAGCAATTCTGGTGTACCTACAAAAATTATTCCAGGCACTATTCCAAACATTGCTGTAGAACTATCTTCAACGTAATAATCAAAATCTGTCCCTTCTGTTTTTCCAGTAACTGTTACCGTTAAATTTTCAGGATCAAAAGAAGACTTAAAAGCCGTATCAGCTACAGCTGTTAATAAAGTGTTTAAATTATTCAAAGGTATTATAGCTTGAGCAGTTTCTCCCGCTGCCACTGGTCCTAAAATATATGATGCCGAAGGGTTGGGCGCTGTGTTATATTGATAGCCTCCTGAATCTAATTTACCTACAAAAACCCCTGATAAATTTAAGTTAAGAGTTGATGTATAATAAGTTCCAGACGGTGTTCCATTATTTATTCTAATAGTTTTTGCTGTTATTCCAGATATACTTGGCACCCCTATTTCATAACTAGTGTTAGCTGCAAAACCCGCTACATATACATTACCTCTTGTGCCAACCGCTCCGCTAATTGCAGAAGCAAAAGTTAATCCAGAAGGTGTTGAAGTAAAACTTGCAGAACTGCTCAGACTACTTACATCTGTGGCATTTGCATATACCCCATCAGAGGCTGGCGCAGAAATATTTAAATAACAGTCTCCGCTGGTTTTGAAAAAACTTCCGTAACCCACATTTCTATTATCTACCTCATCTGTTAAATTACCCGAAACCGTGTCTTCTATAACAGGCACAACAACATATTCAGTACCACTTATTCTGTTAATAGGAGGTGGCGTATCTGTTGTAAAAGTTAAAACAGATCCATCTGTAGTCCCAACAGAATTTGTTGCAAAAGCTGCATAGCTTATTAATTTAGAAGATGGCAATGAAGTTATATCTGCTGTAAAATTATTTTTTATAGGCGTAACTGATGTTGAAAGATTTGTAATCCCCGCGCCACCGGTTTTTAATTCATTAATTGTTAATGCAGTTCCGCCGGTATTGTAGCCATAATAAAATCCCTGTGCCGTAACTCCAACGCTATTATTAGTTAATGAACCCAATAATGTGGCAGTTGTTTCTGTTTTAGAAACAATATTTTTAGTTATAACCTCAGGTGCTAATTTACTTGGTTGGGATGCTGTAATACTACCAATAAGCAATTCTCCTTGATTAGTATAAGGGCTAGGCGCTTTTAAACTGACCGTTATTTTTCTAGAAACAGCACTGCCGGTTTCATTGGCTGAAAAATCTTCAGTTATAGCTTCAACAGAATTTGCACCTACTCTAGCTGTTAATGATATAGACCCATCTTGCGCTACAGACCCAGTAACTCCAGCATCTTCAAATGCTAAATTTATGGTTTCTACAACAGAAGCTTTTACACTATCTATTAATATAGTGTTTATTTCGTTAGCTTCAATATCATATTCAAAAATACCGTCGGCTTTATCACCTGTAACAAAATAATATATTTTTTTTTCTTCTGGATGTGGATAACTTCCAACAACAGTAGCGTTAGGATTTGTGGCAGAAGTTAAACCATATATATTTTGATTAGCAATTAATTCATTGCCTTTCAAATTTTCAATAGCACCTACATTCCCATCTTCTGAAAAATCAACGCTAATATTTAAAGCATCTCTATATTCACCAGGAGGCAATATTTTTTCTTCAATATCCCTATTTATTTTAGCCCTAGTGAATGTTCTTTTACTTTCTGCCATTTAATTTTAATGTTTAATCCATTTAGCTTTGCCTCTTAATACTTGAGCAAGCTCTTGCAAGTTATAATTACTTAGTCGTATTTTTGCATTTCGCATTTTAGCGCTAGCTTCTTTTTTATACAAAGGAGCTAATTGAGCACTAGCGGGTCTAAGCTTTGATAAATTATAAAGCATATATGCGTATAAAGCATCTTCCGCTAGCTTAGGTACATATACATCAGATAAATCGCCATTGTTAGCGATGCCATCTGAAATATAATCCACAACAACTAAATCTTGCTGTCTGCTACCTAACGATCCATCAAAATAAATTAATCCATTTGGTTCGTCTAATATGTATGTAGCACCAGCATTCATTTCTTCGGGAATACCGCCATATCTTTTATTAAAATACGAAAAATTATCATTATTATAATTTGAATAATAATAATCTTGTGCTGATTGTGTTATATTTGCTGGATTTGTTGAATCTTGGAATCTTTCAAGCATTGAAGCCTGATCGGCAACAACAAGCTCTCCATCTTCATCAAAAGTATAATTGTACTCGTTATCTTGCACAGGAGCAGTTGGGTTGCCACTTTTTCGTTTTCTTAATAAAACATTTTTAACACCGTCTTCACCCACATGCGACACCTGTACTAAAGACACATAATCTTGTGGCAACATCACTGTTAGTGCATCCCCAACTTCAACTTCAATACTCTTTTCACTATGCAATATATCATAACTAAACTCTTGCACCCCTCTTTGTGCCCAAAAGTCTACTTCATAACGAGGTACCTTAGCTAATGCTTTGTCTTCTCCTATGTACGCAACAATAAAGTTATTTATAACATCTTCTAAGCTTGTTCTTCTGTAATAACCCAATCCTTTAAAGTCAGCTGGAATATTTGCAGTGTCGCCTTGCTGATCTGCATAGTAAGCTCTTTCGTTATATAGTTTTCTTGTTTCTGCCATTATCGTTCAGATTGAATTATTTGTTGTTCTTTAGCTGCTGCTGCCTGAGCTACATCTGCTGCCCTTATAATAACGCCTGCGTAGGCTAATATTTTAATAACTAATTCAGGAAACTCAGAACTGTGAAGCTCAAAGTTTTGATAATCACTAGCACTTGTATTTGCTATAATTTGTCCAGCTGTTGTACCTCCAACCCATTTTGGCTCCGCAGGCTTCCTAATATAATTTATTAGTATTTCTGTTATACCTGTAGTTGGATATATTACAAGCCCCGATTCATGCCTTACATACAACGGGTTTTTTACCGTTGGCTTCATTAAAGGTGATCGGTTTAAATATAGTATATTTTTATTTGTAGTTTCATCTACATATATACCACCTGTAGATACGCTGCTTAATCTATAAAAATTAGTAGGGTAAGCATAATAACTGCTTGTTGTGTTACCTTCTGCATTTGAAAAAGTGCTAGTAGCTATTGTTTCTTCGTTTTCAAATAAAGCAATTTTTTCTTCTGTATTTCTTCTAATATCAGAATACTCCGAATCATTTGATACTACGTAATTTCTTAAAGAAAAATAACTTTCAAATATTTCACTTTGAGCTTGAAGTGCAAGTGTATTAAACTCCAGCGGTACAATATAACCCCTATTTTCTTTATTAAGGATATTTAAAACTGTTTTGTAAACATTATCTATACTTACCATTTGTTGTTTTATTTATTAGATGGTTATAGCTAAACGAATAGCTATAACCTAGTATTCTATGAAAGCTTTTTAACAATTGCCTTCATAACGTCAACGCCTTCATCTGTTTTAAAGAATCGTGCAAACGCAGTATATGGATGCTCTTCAAAAGGTACTGTTAAAATCTTTTTGCCGTTTGATGCCCATTTAAATACTGTATTATTATCAGTTAAATGAACTATACCAGCTTCTACACACCTATTTGCTAAATTACGTAATTTAATATCCTCATCATTAGCTACCTCAATAAATAGCTTAGAATTATTTTTAGCGAATAAATAACAGTCTCTTTTAATTTCTTTTGAAGACATTTTGCTTACATCAGAACCAATTTCAGTTCTAAGTATTGCTTCCAAATGCTCTATATCTAATTCTTGAACAAGTTTCATGGCCTGCAATTCAAACTCAATTATTTCAACTTCATCAATAGCCTCTTGTACTTCGTCAATTTCTTCATAAAGATCATCTTTTTTAGGATGATATATTGACATAAGTTGTTGAAGCATTACATCAGTTCTAGGAACATATAATACGCCATTCCTAAATGTAATATGTGATAGCCTTGCAAATTCATCTTGTTCGTCTCTAAACAAAGAATTTTGATTAGTAGCATATCGTATTTCACGATTAATTTTTTTATCTTCATCAAACCACAAAATACCTTTTGATTTGATGGTATATGTCAGCGGAGATAAACCGCCTTTAAGGACATATGTTCTATCCTTTACTTCCCAATTTTTCATAATATAATTTAATAAAATAAATAAGAGTAGGGGCGCTTTAACACGCCCCATCCCTTATATTAATGATTAGTCTTTCAATAAGAAGAAGTTGTTTGCTCCTTGAGTAATCAAACATCTTTCAGATAGGAAAGAAACTCTCATTTCGTCAGTAGTAGAAGTATAAGCTCCACCTACAGAACCAGTAATCCAAGTTTTCATTTTTCTATCATCAGTTTCAGATGCTCTATAACGAATATGCAAGAAAGGTCTTTTAATATTTTGACCTAGTTGCTGATCGTATACAGTTGATGTACCAGCAGGAATAATAACACCTTCAACATCACCAAATCCACCTCTTGTAGCAAAATCATTTAGATATTTCCAGTCAGTTTTATAGAAGTCATAAGAACCTCTTCTAAACCCTGCAAATCCTAGATTAAGCGCCATTTCTTCAGAATTGTTAAATACACCATAAGATGTACCACCAGCTCCATAAGAATTCTTAGTGGCTAGTCCATCATCAATAGACAAAGATAAATCTCTATCTGCATAGATCATGTTTTCTTCAATAGCACCATTTTTATCTAGTTGCTTAAGAATAGTATCAAAGTCAGAAAGATCAGTATCTCCAGAAAGATCTGTAAATACATTTCCTCTATCTTCTAGAGCAGCAAATAGCCCTTCAGAACCAGTAATGTTTGATGGAAAACCAGATCCAGCTGCACCAGCTTTTTCTACAGCTTCTACCATAGCCATTTCTAGATAATCTTCAAATCTCTGACGAGTTTCGTGCTCAGACTTTAGGTACCATAGGTAACCAGAAGCTCCGTTTTCAGAAGTAACTTCAATCCATCCAATTTGTGCAGTATCAGATCCATTAACAGCGTAATTATCTTTTAGGATAATTGGCTTGTTAGTATAAGAGCTGTAAGATGCGTCAATTGAACCGTCCATTCCATCAGTGCCTTTTGCAAACTCAGAACCATAAACAAGTACAGTTGCATGATCGTAAGAAGCAGCACTAGTTACAGCGTTAAAGTTAGCAGCAGTATAACATACAGCAGTAAAAGTACCAGTATCTCCAGCAGCAGCAGCACCAGCTACAGTTACCACACCTTTAAGCACGGGTCCAGTGGCAGCGTTAGCTGAAGTTTGTCCTTGTACCATAATAGTTTGTCCTACACGTACAGCAGGAGCAGCACCAGCAGCATAAGCTACGGCATCAGGATTTGCAGCAAAGCTTACAGTAAATACTACGGTGCCATCAGCACCAGCAGTTGCTAAAGCTACATCCTCATAACGAATATGTAGTCTACCTTGCTCAACCCATCTGATTTCGTCAGATGCAGAAGGCATCTCAGCAGACACCATACGCAAGAAAGAAGAGATAGAACGATTTCCGTAAATCTCAGCTTCTTTTTCGTATACGTCTGGTAAAAATTGTTTTGTAAAGTCAAAATCGGTAATATAGTTACCTTGGAATAACGTCCCTTTACTAGGCGAGGGAGTTAAATTTTCAATTCCAGTTGTTAAAGCCATTTTTTAAGTCTTTATTGTTTTAGTTTAATTCTTAGTTTTGAACTAGAATCTCCCGAAACAACTTTAAATTTTTGGCCAGATTTTGTTTGTATTGTACCTTCTTGTCGCGGTGTCATATCAATGTTTTTAGCCTCTTTAGCATTTTGTCTTAGTGCATCGGCACGGCCTTGCTCATAAAAATGCTGGGCTATTTTATCTGCATTACTTGCTGCAAATAAAGCTTTGTGATAACCAGCGACATTCCCAATTTCACCTTTATCATTCATAAATGGTTTGATAAAGTTAGAAATATCAGATTGCAAACGTTTTGTTTCATTAATATTATTGACTTTATATCTATATTTATTATCTCCAACTTGGAAATCAAATCCTTTAAAGTCATTATTAAATACAGAATCTGTTCTTTCTAAAAAAATCTGGTTTAGTTGTTTGTTTAATTCTTGTTCCTTTGTATATCCACTATAAGCTTCGTAAGCTTCTTGATATTCAGAAGGAATTTCTTTTTGGCGGTTTAACTTAAGATCCGCGTAATACTTTTCCTTATGATTTTTAAAAAACTCACGAGCATTATGTAGTTCTTCTTTAAAAGCGCGTTTTTTAGCGCGAATTTCTCTTGGGTCGTCTTCTTCTTCGCTATATGAAAAATTATCTTCCATATATTCACTAATTTCTTGCGAGTCCCAAGGTTTTGATTGAGAATAATATTGTTTTAATAATTCACCTTCAGGCAATTTAGAAATATCCCTATTCATATTAACATAATCTTCTAGGGAGCCTCCAGTATCATTCATAAACTCTAAAAGTTTATCTATGCCTTCTGGTAATTCTACTTGTGGTTGTTCCACAGGTTCTGGTTGTTCATTTACTTTTGCGGTATTTTCATCAACATTAGGCTGATCTTTTATTTCCGCAGGTTCCTCTTCAGTGATGATCTCAATCGGCGAGTCGTTTTCCGTATCTTCTCCGGTAGAGCTTTCATCTTGCTCTTCGGCGTTTTCTTTTTGAACTTCTTCGCTAGTTGTGGATTCGTCGCGTACAGGAACCTCATCTGTGCTTTGCTTCTGAAGGGCATCTAAATCAATTTTTGGTGTTTCTTCTGATTCTTTACCTGCAGATTCTGGAGTTATTTCTCCTTTTTCTACAGCTTTGTCAAGAACCGCTTGCTCTGTTTGTTGTTTTGTTTTAGGCTCGTCTTCGACTACGCCTTTAACTGTCCATTTTGCCATAATTTAATAATATATAATAATTTAAAAATTTTACCTTGGCTCAAATCTGCTAAGGTCAATACCACCTAATACGTCATTGCCTGAAGACTCAAAACCCTTCCTTGGCTCTGGATTAGATGGAGGTTTTTGCAATTCAATTTGTTTTTTAGCGTCAAGCTCCATTTCTTTAAGCTTTACATTTAAATCAAATTCATATTGCATTAAATCTTTTTTAGTTGCTGCCTCTCTTTCTAATTTTTTAACATCAAGTTCTGCTTGCAATTGAGCTAATTTACCTTTAGCCTCAACCTTTAAGTTTTCTGCTTGAGCCTTAGCTAATTCAGCAGCTTGAGCAGCTTGCGCGTTTGCTTGAGATTGTGCAGCTATATTTCTTTCCGCTTTTAATTGGTCAGTAGCTTCTTTTTTGGCTCTTCTATATTTTAATAATTGGTTAGCTAGTTTTATATTTTTAACTTGTCTAATATCAATTACATCTTCTAAATGTATTTGATCCCTCGAAAGAGCTGCTTGTATATTATTTTCTACTAGCTGTTTTTCTTCTTGATCTGGATCTAATTCTAAGAAAATTCCAAAGTCATGCATATGAAGCTTATCCATTTCTTTTAATGCTCCAACGCTAAACCTACCAATACCACCAATCAATGCATCTCTTTGCGGGTGGTATTCTAATACGTCCTTAATACGTATAGATATTGCTTCAGCTAATGAAGATGTTATATATAATGAGCTATGCAATATATGCCTTGTTGCTGTATTCGAATTTGCAGCCGCAAGCTTTTGAACACCTACGAGCGCATAGGGATCTGGATCGCTACCATCTCTAGCTTCGTTTAAACCAGTTACGTCCCTTAGCATTTGTAAATAATAATTATATGCTTGGATTAATAACTGAGTTTGTTGGCCACCGCCCCCTGGCAATTCCTGAATTGGCACCTTACCTCCATTCATATCGCCGTCTTGGGTCATTGACCTACCTATAATAGATCCTGTTTGGAAATATAGGTTTAAAGCCTCTTGTGGATTATAGTTTGTTCCATTGCCAAGATCAATTTCAGCTAGACCGTCAGCATCTACATAAACACCAGAAGGTGTCATTCTTTGTATTACTTGCTGTAATTTTAAATGAGTTAGCTGTATAAGATCAGCATAAGTTACCATTCGGCTAACTAAACTTTCGATCTTCCCTTTATACATTCTAGGGGCGCTAACAATGTAATTCATCATTACACGATTAACATTAGAACTGGGACGCACCATATTAGATGCTTTTTTCCACTTAAGTAGTTTATTAGACCCTAAGGCCATTACGCCTTCGTATATGACCTCTTGTGCCTGCGCTACTTTTTCAAATCTTGTTCTTTGGTCTTTAGGCGGATTAAAAGTATCATCTTTTTTAATTGCTTTTAAAGCACCAGAAGCAGTTTCTTTTATTTTATATACACTTTGTTCCCAGCTTTTCCAATTAAAATATAATACAGTAAGAGTATTAGTGTCTACTGTATCGTTAGAATCGTTGTTTGTGTAATCGTAATTATTATAGTTTGAAGATTGTTTTACTATTTGATCAAATTCTTCATCAGTTAATTCTGGAAATTGTTTTTTAAGCTCGTTAGATTTTATTTGTTTAACTTCGCCAAAATAGTATACGTCTTCAAAATTAGGATCTTCTGTGTATGAATATATTAAATTCGCAGGATCTACATACTCTAATTTAATACCATCTGTATTATTAAAAGTATGTTTTGCTGCCGCAATACCAAGCACGGTTTGATCGTAGTCAATTCTTTTCTTTAGTTCTGGATAATTATTTCTTTTAAAAACATTATCAATTGCTTGTTCCTGCGCTATTTCAATAGATTGTTTATAACCAATCTGCATATGCAGCTCAAGTTCTTCCGCATTAGAGGGCAGATCTTCTTGCTTAATATTTCGCACATCAACACCAAGCTTTTCATCTATCTCTGTAATCAAGTCCTGAGTATTCATATCCTCAAGGATCATTTCAACAAAATTAGTTCTTTCTTTTACAGAGGTTGGATCCTGTGCAAATGCTTTTATTGTAAACAGTCTGTCTTGCATACCATTTACAACAATATCTACAAATTTAGGTATAATAGGTACTGGCTTCCAATCTAAGTTCAAATATGATAAATCTCCATTTACTGAAAATTCATCTTTATATTTTTGAACAGACTGCTCTCCTCGCGCATATAGCCTCAATCTATGAAACTCACGCTGATTTTGTAAAAATCTACCCGTCCCAGAGTTTTTTCTAAACCATTCGTTTTGTATACCTCTGGCCACTTCCATCCCATAAGCTTCGCTTGCTTTTTCTGCGTCGCTTACTGATTGGCTGGGAAATTGGGTAACTTGTCCTGTAGCTTCTGCCATCTTTATTGTATTATTTTACTTTTTAATCCTGAATTATTATATTTTGAAAATCCAAAATCTACTTTTTTCTTTTCTCTTATACTGCGCGGAGAATATAAATGTCTTTGGCAAGCCATTATAGCTAGTCCGCTGCTAATAGATGCGTCGTATTTTGTTCTATTGTTTACATTAAATTTAGCCCAGTCCTGCAATGTTCTTTGAAAATACATATTACCGTAGTCTCCATTTTCATGCATACCAACATGATTTTGTATATAAGATTCAATTGCAGACGCATGAGCTTGCCTTATATCTTCAGAGCTATTAGGTATACCACCTAATTCTCTTTCGGTTACAGATAATTTATTAAATAATTTATCAGGTCTATTCATAGAGTAACCTCTATAGCCTCTTCTTTTAAGATAATATAATAATCTAGGTTTGTTATTTTCCGCCAATATAGGCATTCCGTAAAAAACGATCGCCATTAATACATCTTCAAAAAATATTTCAGCAGTTTGCGGTCTAGCCACATATTCTAAAAAAAATTGTGAGCTAGGAACGTCTGGATGCATACTAAACGCTGTTAATCCATGCAATGCTCCATTTGAACCACCCCCATCAACTGTTCCGCTAATATCATAGCTATCACAGCCAAATGCCCCAAATTCTTTATTTCCAGGATACTTTATTCCATTTTTAGTTTCAAAAGCATTTTGCATTTGTAAACTTGGTATCCAAGATAATTTAAATCTCCCGTTTTTATTAGGATGCCACTCTACTTTAGTATCTTTTACACCGTTAGCCCATTGAAAAGATCCTGTTGTAACATAGCCGCTTAAAACCATTTCTTCATTATAATCTATTTGCTCATATATTTTTGCAAGATTAAATATTGAGTCTTTGGTCTCGTCTCTAAAAGCATGCTGCTCTGTTCTTGGAAATTGCCTATAAAATTCATTTAAAGCGTCGGAGTTATTTTTAAGCCCATCTGCTTCATTCTCCCAATGCTCGATGACTCCAGTATAGACATTTCCCCCGTCAATCCCTTCAACTGGTTCTTCAGGAGTATCGAAGACAGGAAATCCATATTTATTGATGAATCCTTCGTAGTTCCATTCCATAGGAATGAACAAAGCGTATAATCCACTAGGAGTCTGCCCATTGCGATTTCTTTTTGTTTTTGTAAGGTCTGAGTCATCGTAAAGTTTTTTAAAGTTTTCTCCTCCTTTATCTAAAGCATTGGAGGTTGACCCCATCATACATTTGCCAACAACTCTAGCACCTAACCTTAAACAAGTTTTAGTTACACGCCAGTTATTTAATATATTATCTGGTTTGTCCCATTTCCCTGATTCATCGTGAACTAATAATTTTAATTTTTCTCCATCATAACTATTGTCGCCAGTATTTTTCCAGTCAATAGTTGTATCCAGACCTTCTTCTGATTGCTCAGTTTTTACTTTAAAACTATTTCTAGTAAGTTTAGAAGCTGGAAGCCTATAAGATAATTCTGTTTTTGGTTTATCCATTCCATCTTGTATAGGCTTAAAGAAGAATGGGTAATTTGATGATATAGGGACTACTTTGTCTGTAAACATTTTTTTGGCATCAGACCCGGACTTCGATAATATACCGAATCTTGAGTCTCTTGATATTGTAGCCACGTTAACAGTTTCTGATGATGCCATGAAGCTAAAGCCAGACCGTCTGTTTTTGAGGTAACACATTCCATAACATCTTTCGTCTGCTTTGCAAGCTTCCCAGAAATAATAGAATAATTTGTTTGACTGTCTAAATTCGGGTGCACCAACATCAATTTTTGTCCAGTTGAGGTACATATAGTGTGACCCTGTAAGATAACACGGTTCACCTCCGCACATGAACCAATAACCATCATTGCGCCTATTAAACTCAATTTCAATATAATCGTAGTATTCTTCTTTAGTATCATCTGGAAAAGATTTAAATTCGTGTATTGATCTAATTTTATTTAAAGATCCTGGCTTCTGCCTTCTTCTGAATACTTGATCTTTCTTTTTTAAATCTTGCCCATCTATTTTTTCAGGTGCTAACGGCAAAGCTATTCTAAGCCCTTGAATCTCATATATTTCACCAATAGTACCGTCCTTACTAATTACAACACAATCTAAATCTTTATTGTATCCATAATTATATTTTTTATATCTATTATTCTTTTTAACTTCTTTGGTGTCAATATGGTCTGTATTTATATTATACAGCGTTTGTTTATACATTATTTAATACGATTTTCTACACCTAAAAATTTTATAGATTCCTTTTCAGATTCTTTCTTAGTATCTTTTATTTGTTCAATTTTATCTACTATTTTAAAAGAATCTTCTATTGCCGCCCATTTTGCTTGAGCAGCTATTTTTGCTTTTTCGGGGTCCAAGTCAGATAAATCAATTTTTTGTCTTATAACTTTATCCAATTCAATTAAAGCTTGCTCAGCCGCCTCGATTATTTTTTTGCGCCTATCCATACTTAATTGTTATATCATTTGATTTAACTCTATACATTTTTTTCCCCTCTATATTAAACTCATATTCAGAAACAGGAGTAAAGCCTACCACGTCTCCGCAGGCTAATCCTAATGACTCCAAATACTCATTGCTATACACAAGCTCTCCGGCTAATTCTTTTTCGCTTAAAACGCTCCATTTTGAATCTTGTTTTATTGGTGTTACAAAACAAAATTCAGGCATTGCCTTCCATTCATTATTTCTTTTATAAGCAAATAGCTGATCAGAATATACTGTATATGTATTATCGTCAATATACGACCCAGAGTTTCTTTCATTGCCCCTTACATCAAACCATCTGCGAAATACATTATGATGCACTATTACATCATCGCCTGGCTTAACTGGGGTTTTTATATTTATAGGAACGCTTATTACTTTACCAACCCTATTTACAAAATGATAATCTCTTTCTGTTATTTCGGTATTAAGTATAAGTTCTTTATCCCCTACGCTTTTTTTATTATTGTATCGATCTTTAGTAGATATAATATAATTGTATAGTGATCTCATTAATAATCTAAATTGTATTCTATAGAAACAGCCATATTGCCGTTAAAATGTTTCCAAGGTAATTGTGCGCCGTCTTTTTGTATATATATAGCGTACCCATTATCTTCTTCTAATATATCACAAATTGTGTGCCCGCCGTAAACTTCTTGGCCTACAGAATAATGCATGGCCTCATTTTTATAGTCTTGACCAATAGATATTTTTCTAATTAATTTCATTGTAGTTATTTTAATATGTCCATATTGAAGTAACGCGGGATAAATCTAATCCAAGATGTACAAAATTTGATTTTCTTGATATACCAATTCTTTTGCAACCTAAGTTTATTGCCGCTTCTACTATTTCATAAACAGGCGTGCCGCCAACAGCAGCAACGTCAATAGCTAAACCTGTTGTATGTTCACCTGGGCTTTTTTTCTTTGCTTCAATAGGATGATCTGGTGATCTATACCCAGAAGTGATTATAAGTTCTGCGCCAATAGCTTCTTCAAGATTGTTTGCAAATTCTATCATTCTAGGGTTTAAATCTTCTAAATTTACATTTGATTGCGCTTTTTTCATTTCTTAAGCTTTTGATATATATTTATACTTGTATATCCTATAGTCAGTAATAAAACAATAGTCTGTAGCATTGGGTTGATACCTTCTACGAATGGGGAACTTGCTATTAATGCCGTTATGTTTATGCCGTATATTTTTAAATCTGTCATTTGTGTCGATTATTACCCATAATCTTTTCCGCTCCTCGCGAACCAAAATATCCTATGAATACAATAGTTAGTAATTCTTTAACTGTATCTAATTCTTTTATTTCTAAATACCACCCAATTACAAAAGCAACTGTTAAAAAAACTAAAGTTAGAGGACGAACATTAGAAGCCAGCCACGAACCGGACCTTGCGTCAGCAACCCATCTTCTGGTTATACCATCCATTTCAGCTCTTTCAAGTTCAAGCTTTTTTAATGCTATATCCTTATCTTCAGCGCTCATATCTGAGCCACCTATAATAGCCTGTATAACACTGCCGACGGGAGTATCTTCTGCTATTGCCCCAACTACGGATGGAATTTTTTGTAATAAAAATTTACCGACAGCAGTTTCTTTAAAACGTTTTTTAGCCATATTTATTTTTATTTAAATGCTAAATATCTTCAAATCTTCCATCTTATTTTTATTTCACTCTATTTCTGAAAATATAACATTTCTTGTTTTTATTTAAATGCCATATAGATAAATGTATTTCCTGTTCCATTTATAGAAGTTGCAGCTATATCCAACGTAAACCCATCATCTTCCATCACAATCCCATTAGAACCTGTATTAGATGTTACTTCAGCGCTACTCAAATTGGCCCGTAAATAACTTTCTATATTATCATCGCCATCATTATCATTCCTTCTAACATCATATATATACCAATCATAATTAGTTCCACCTACGGATGCATTTTTTAACATAATCCAAGAAGGTTTAAAACCTCCTGTTCCCGTAGATGTACCGTCAGAAGTAGTGTACACTCTTGTGCCAGACCCTGCTCCTGTATAACTCCCTATCTTACTATATCCGCTTACTGAATGGAAGCAGTAGCTAATGTAGGTAGAACTACCGCCATTTACACCTAGATTATTACCAATATTCACAACAGTGCTTGTTGTAGGACTTGGAAATACACCTGCTGCAGTACCTCCTTGGACTGTGGTATTTAGCTTCACATAATTTGGTGGTGTATTAACTGTATCATACAAAACAAACCAATCTTCAACCCCACTTGTTCTTTTTATTATCACCAATTCAGGCGCTGAACTTAATCCGTGTCCAACAGATTGTGTTGTTCCCCCATTTCCTGTATATTTAACAATACTAAACCCTGCATCTGTATTGGCACTAACTTGACTTGTTATATCACCATCTGTATTAGAAACCGCATCGCCTCCGCCTTTCCATACCCAAGCTACAAAATCATTACCGTTACCATTAACTGAACTGTCAGAACCTACTTCAAATCCATTTGCATTAAAAGCATTAATACTTCCTGTTGCAGTAATTTCAGCATCAGTGGTACTTGATTCTATTATTTTAGTAGCACCCCTTACACTATCTGCTAACTTGTGGTCGTGTACCCCATCTCTCTTCTTCACCCAAACCAATCCACCATCAGTTTCCAAGTCTATTCCTACATTAGAAATATATTGGGTTGAACCTGTACCCTCATACAACACAGTCTTAAAGTTAGATGTATCTGCGCAAGGTTTTTCGTTGTAAAGTTGGCTAACTTGGTCGCTATCTAATGCGGTTGAATAGTATCTTATTTGGTCTATTTTGCCATTAAAATAGTTTGTTTTTGCAGAATTAGATGCTCCACCAATATAAGGATAGGCGTATTGTGAGGTGATAGCAGTATTAGCTTGTGGTGAGGCAGTTAAAGGTGTATCATCTATATAAACAGCACTTGGCGTATCACTTCCTCCTTGCATTACTACAACAAGGTGATGCCAAGTATTTAAAGATAATGTAGCAGTATATTGTAGATTAGTAGTAGAAGTAGAACCATTAGTTCTTATACCATAAATTCTTACACCATTGTTGACAACAATATTCATTTGTCCTACTAACTCTCCTCCTAAAACAATATTAGAATATAATTTATCAAAAGAAGTTACACTATCATTTACATAAAACCAAAGAGATAAAGAGTTAGCATTAGCTACATTTATACCATCACCAGATGTAAGCTTTATTACACTACTACTCCCATTAAACACCGCAGCTTGACCAAATCTTCCAAATTCGTAAGTAATGTCTGTTTCAGTACCATCATAGCTTCCTGCTTCCTCAGTAGCATCGTTGTCTAATTTATAATAAGCTACATTGGTTGTAGGGTAATCTACTGTATCAGTAGTACAAGTATATTCACAAGCGGTTTCTGCGTATAGAGTAGATACTTCACTTGAAGATAACTCTTTATTGAATATTCTAACTTGGTCTAAACTTCCATTAAATTCAAGCAAAGTTCCATCCGCATAATAAGCACCGATTCTTAAATTATTAGCTGCTTGTGTAAATGGCTCTGTATTTGTTCCTGTAATGGGTGTACCATTATCAAGATATATTTTTGCCGATTCATCATTATACGTCAATACGCAATGATGCCAATTACCATCTGTAACTGTTGTATTGGTGGATAAAGTAAAAACGTCAATTCCACCACCGCCGCCGCTATTAGTAAAAGTTGCTTTTAAAATATTATCAGTTGGAATAATAATTGCAAAACCTGTCGAACCCGAAGTGTTACCTCCGTTATCAAAAATAGTTTGAAATGTGCCTGTAGTTGAGGTTTTAAACCAAAAAGATACAGAAAATAACTCCCCTAATACTGACCCTCCAATACCTGTATCAATATAATTACTACTCCCGTTAAACCTTGCGCCATAGTTTATTTGACCGCCTACTCCGAACTCAACGTCAGCAGGTGTGCCATCGTACAGTCCACCAGCATCACTTGCATCATAATCCAAAGTATATAAAGCTACTCCTGACCCATCACTTAATGGGTTTATATTGGATGCGGTAGAGGTTGACTCATTGTATAAGGTGCTAACTTCTTGAGGTGTGATTCCTCTGTTAAAGATGCGTAATTGGTCTATTTTGCCATCGAAATAATTATAGCCTGAGTTTGTTCCTCTTCTACCTATTTGTAAATCAGCCCCGCCATTTTGTATTGTAGAATAAGTAGAACTTGCAGTTGTATCCTCAACACCATTTATATAGATTTTAACATCTGAAGTTGTCAATGTAACTGCAATATGATACCATTGGTTTACTGAAATACTTGAACTTGACAAAACTGTTTGTGCATTACTATCAGTATTATAAATAAGAAATCTAATTTGACCAGAAGTTTCTATATTAAAAATCCAATGTCTATTTCCCGGGGCACCAAAATCTCTTTTTGCAGCAATAACATTATTAGTTGATAAAGAATCTACATTTATCCAAGCCCCAATAGCTCCTATGTGATTTGCAAACCCAAAAGCATTAGCGGTAGAATCTTCAACTATTATTCTACTACTGCTCCCATTAAACACCGCAGCTTGTCCAAATTGTCCAGTAGAATAGGTTACGTCTGTCGCAGTGCCATTGTAATCACCCGTAGTGTCATTTGCATTTCCGTCAAGCTGATATAAAGCTATATTACTACTAAATGCATTATCAACTCCAAATGCTTGTACTGAATCAGTATTACAGACAACCCCAGCCCCAGCACCAATTAATCTTTTACCTAAACTCATAAATTAAATAATTTCATCATCAGATGGAAAAAATTGTACTCTATATTGCAAAACATCAGCATAATTTGTAAAAGCATTCACCTCAGCCTCTAATCTATCTGCTTCAGTTAATATTCCTGCTCTTTCTGTTGCAACGTCTGTATCAATGTCAATACTTCTTTCTGTTTTTCTTATGACTTGCCAATCAGTAGGTTTTAACAATTCCCCAGCTTTGTTTTTTATTTCAGATATTTTTGATGCTTTTATATCATCTACCTTATAACGTTTTTCAGTTCCAGTTACATTGCCCTCCTCATCTAAAATGTCAATATCTTGATCAAAGTCAATATCAGTTACATCATAAGTAACAATTGAATTTGCCTGATCAAAATACAATCCACCTTTCGTTTGAGTCATTGGATTATAACTCGGCTTTACAACATTGTAAAACTTATTTTCTCTCAGCACTTCTTCTGTTGCCTGCCTAAAATTAAGTATGTGCCCATTAGGACCATTCCACGTTTCTGGTAATTGTTTATACAACTTAATCTGATTATTTTTTACTAATGCTTTCATTATGCTGCTATTTGAGAGATTGTATACCAAAATTCAGTTGCGCCAACACAAACAATTTGAATTAAATTTTTTGTTGAAGCAGTATCGTCATAATCGCCTGATATTTTATTAAATGTACCGGCACTACCATCTACAGTAAATGACAGAGTATAACTATTACCCGAACCAGTAACTACAATATCTTTTACCATACCAATTTCAGCATTTGTAATATTAAGTGTTGAATTTTGGTTAGGCGTTAAAGTAAATACGGGACCTGATGAAAAATCAAAATCGTTTGTAGCCCCTGGGGTAATCGCTGTTGACGATCCGAAAAACTCCGCGGCTAACATACCGCTTTTTACTAATGTTTGTGCCATTTTTTATTATTCAGTTATTAAATCCCATTGTTGGGTTTCTTCATTCCATATGTAGTTATTTCCGTCTTCTGGATAAGGTGTTGGCGCTTGCCAATCAAAATTTTCGTCTAAACTCCACGAAGTATATGGCTGAGGGGAAATAAAAACGTCGTTGGTCCTATCGTACTTAAATCCAATCCCCGCAAATTGTTTTCTAAAGTTATTATTATAAGAAGCCTGAACCCAATTAGTATTTTCACCATATAGTGATTTGCAAAAATTAATGCCTAACTGTTCAACTTCCTCGTTATTATCATTTAAAATAACTCTATTGTTTATAACAATAACTCTTTGCACTATATCATTTTCATTTAATTCTGCAAAATGTGCCATAATTAATGTGTATATGTCCCACTACCTTTAAAAACAATTACCGTATCACTACCTTCTGTATAAACGTCAGGAGATCCGGTTGTAGTCCCACTATAATTTGAAGTAGGCATTCTTAATATTACAACTCCAGAACCACCATATAGATGTGGGAGATTTACATAACCCCCATAACCGTAGCTTCCACCTCCTCCACCTCCGGAATTAGCTAGACCACTTTCCCCCATTTGCCAAGGTTGTGCCCATGGATTATCATTATTATAGAACATTCCACGGCCACCACCACCAATTCCACCATCCGACATTTCGCTACTCGGTGGAGCCGATATAGAGCCCTCCACCGTACTAGCGCCACCGCCGCCGGCATAATATACATCACTTCCAGAGACCTCTCCTATATTAGAAGTTGAGGCGTTTGTTGCGCTTAATATATTTACAGCTAAACCAACTCCGCCATCGCCGTACGGTTTAGCCACAGTGGAACCATATACTGGGTTATTTGAATACCCCCCGTTTTTTCCAGCTCCGCCTGCTCCTCCGCCGCCACCGCCTTTTTTACGCGAAAACCAATAGCCACTACCGGCTGTTGAATAATATGGTATTACATCTCCTCCTTTATAACCCTGCCCAGCTGTTCCAGGTCCTCCGTTGGCATAAGAAAAATATCCCCATCCACCTGTTCCGCTGCCTCCTGATGCCCCTATTGTGTTTCCACCCCAATTAGGGTCATTACGCCCAGTAGCAGAGCCATTTCCTGGATTAGTGGAATTACCTCCTGCTGTAGAAGTTAAGGATATTTCCCCTCCTATAATAGAACTATCTGTTGAGCTCCCCCCTATCGTTATTGTATAGGTAGTGCCAGATTTTAATAATAATTTTTCTTCTGGTTGGCTTCCGCCACCAGACAAAGTACCATAAGAGGTTCTTAATCCGCCAGCGCCAGCGCCACCTCCTCCATAAACATTTTCATAACCTGTACCGCCTCCAGCAATAAGTAGGAAATCTGCTTCTACGCCTCCGCCACCTCCAGCAAATCCTAATGGTAAACCTTGCCCAAACATATTAAGTGGATATTTGTGATATTGAATACCAAAACTCGGTTGCTGAAACACACAAAATGCTAACTAAATTTTTAGTAGCGGATGTATCATCATAATCACCAGAAATTTTATTGAATGTACCAGAACCTCCGCCAACAGTAAAAGCTAAAGTATAGCTCCCGCCTGCGCCAGTAATAATAATACTTTTTTGTGCACCAATAACTGGATTAGTTATATTAAGTGTAAAGTTTTGATTAGGCGTAAGCGTAAATATTTGCCCAGCTGTATAGCCAACATCGATGCTTGCTCCTGCAGATAATGCTGAAGATGATGTAAACTCATCTCCTATTACATTTGATGTTACTTTTGTTAATGCCATAATATTATTTTATTACACCGTCCAAGGAAAACTAACTGCTTCCTCTCCTTTATTTAAATTAAACTTTCGCTGTATTTCATATTTAACCATTTCTTCTCTAATGCCGTCTTTATACCAATCAATTAAATTTTGTTCAGTTAAATTTTGATATTCTATAAAAGAATCTTCAGAAGGCATATCTAATAATAGCTCATCATCTGCGTAATATGATTCACTACCTTCTGTACCAGTAATACGTATTTTAAAACTTTTTACATTGTTTAAAAAATCGTCATCTTGCTTTTTTAAAGATAATATTTGATATGTATATGAAATCATATTAAGGTCTTATTTCTTTTATAAATAAAAATGTTTTGCTTCTCATGTCATTACTGCCTCTATCCCCCGCATAAGCTGTATAAGTTGCAGTGCTCCAGCTACAGGTTGCTCTTAAAGCAAAAGTTTGTTGACTAGTTGATCCTGCAGTAGCATAAGCAGCAAAAGGTACAGTAACAAGATAGCCAGTTTGGGATGTAGTTAACCCCTCATAAGAAGTATGTTGCAGGCCACTATCATTATTATTTGGCGATATACTGTATAAAGGACTGTTATCTTTATATATCCCCCAACTCATTACATATGTATTTGTATGACAAAAAACTCCAGTTATTTCTAATATGCTATCTGAAAACTGCGGGGTTATACTACAAGTTAAAATTTCAACTGGTGTAGAGCCTGATATAGTTACCCTTGATAGTAATTCTGATCTTTTAGCTTGAACCAATATAGATTCAGATCCTGCTGAAAAAAAGTCTGATAAATTTCCCATATTATTGCCCTATTATTACCCAGCCTTGAGTAGCTCCAGAATATATTAATTCAAAACTTGCAGAAGCTGTATCTAATGTTAAATCAGATGCACTACCCATTATATTATTACCGTTCCTTCCAAGAACACACGTTGTAGTTCCAGATCTATTTGATATTTTTATACTATCACCCACTTCCGGTGATGCAGGTAGCGTTAAAGTTAAACTAGCTGTAAATACATATAAATAATTATGACCCGCAGCAGTTGTATTAGTTGATATTACTTCAACATTTACTTTTGTTGCCACTACCGGTGTATATGATTGTGCGGCTTGAATGCCTCCGCCGTTTACAGATATTATCTCAATAGTATAGCCACTTTGAGGCGCGGTTGAAAATATTATATCACCAGCTGATAAAGAATATGTTGATTTTTCTTGGTATACACCTTGAATATATACCATTGTAAATTTTTCATCTGATGGACTACCATTTAATAACGTATAGTTTGTTGTAGAACCATTCCCTGTAAAATTATCATATTCTAAATACGATGCCTGCTGCAGATTAACAGCCCCTATAGACATTACTTCAACGCTATAGCCATTTTGTGGTGCAGTAGAAAAAGTAATTGTATTACCAGATACTGTATAAGTAGATTTATCTTGATAAACTCCTTGTATAAATACAAATGTAAAGTTTTCATCTGCAGGTGTTATACTCAAAGTAAAACCTACTGTACTACCATCACCTGTAAAACTATTTTGTATAAGCCCAGATGTACTACTTACAGTAACTGCAGCAATATGTACAACTTCTATATTATTGGTACCCGTTGGAGGTGCCGTAGAGAATGCTAATGATGTACCGCTAGTGCTATAATTTAATTTAGATTGATAAACACCATCAATATACACTTGAGTGTTTGCTTCATCTGATATTGCTGTAGATAAAGTAAAAGATGTAGTTGAACCATCCCCTGAAAATGTTTCTCTATATATTGTAGAAGAACCACCTCCTCCTGAACCAGCAATTGCACCCCAATCAGTTGTATACCCTTCGAATTGTCCGTCTGTTGTGTTATATCTAAACATACCAGCAGCTGGGGTACCAGGGCGTTGAGCGGTTGTGCCGGCTGGCATTTGTACCGCATCAGTGGCGCCTATATCTAATGAAACACCCGGAGATGTTTCTCCAATACCCACTTTACCATTTGGTACATCAACATATAATGGTGCCGGAACATCATTAGTTCTTCCTGCACCAAATATTTCAATACTACCACTGGTAGCGTGCGATTTTACAACAACCGCTATTTTTTGTATATAGCTTGTACCGGTTGGTTTCGTTGTTGTTAATCCGCCCGAAGTACCTACAAACACTTCATCTCCTGCTGTAAATGAACTAGTGTCAATACCAGATAGCGCTCCAAAAGCTACAGCTTCACCTTCCGCGGCGTTCGCTAATGTAGCATTTAAAACGCCTACAGCAGGCATAGTGCTAGCTGACGTATTGTCCGCAGCTATAACTTCCAAAACATTACCCGAAGGAGGTGATACGCTTGGAGAAACATGCACTACCGTTCCTTTTGAAAGGCTCCCTCCTGAAACATTTTTTACTGATAATATTATGGTTGATCCGTCAACAGCAGCAGGATCAGCAAAAGAAAGTACCCCCGATCCATCTGTAGTTATTATTTGGCCACTTGTGCCATCTGATGCGGGGAAGGTGTATGCATCGTTTATTCGTATATTATTAAGAAAACGATTAGCCATAATATTTTATTAGTCTATTTTAGTAACCAGCACTCTAATATCGTTAGTGCCGGGGGCCGTAGCAAATGTTATTGTTGCTGTATCGACGCTAGTTCTTACCACGTCTGCATATACAGTATCGTAGCTACTAACATCATATAGCTGAATTATTACATCTCTTGTATTTAGGTTGTGCGTTATAGTAATTGAAGTTGAAGCTCCATCCCCAATTGATCCACTCCAGCTTCGTGCGGCTAATCCAGCAGGCGTTACAGCTCTTACTGTATCCGTGCCGGCTAATGCCTCTGCTAAGGTTGCTAATTCTACAACCCCTGAATTTGTATCAGACGCTGTTTCTGCGGCAATTGTAATACTGCTAGCACCGTTTGTAATATCAATACCTTCACCTTCCGTAAGGTTTGCTAATGCTAATTCACCTGTATTGCTACCTATTAATATTTCACCATTAGATGGGCTCGCGTTATTGTAGCTTTTTATTTTACCGCTAAGATATATATTGCCTAGATTCCAATCAGCGTCAGTACCGCTAAATGTTTCTGAAGCATTAGTTGCGTCAACTAATGCGACAAATCTAGCAATTGATTCATCATATCCAATAAATCCAACCTTAGCGGCGGTATCATAATACCTAAATTCAATACCTTTATCTTTGCTATCATTAGATGACGGAGCCGTATCGCCACCCAACGTAAATATTGGGTCGTCAACGGTCACGGTTGTTGAATTTACTGTTGTGGTAGTTCCATTAACAGTTAGATCTCCCGTTACAGTTAGATCATTACCAATTGTCACGTCATTTGGTAAACCTATTGTTAATGTATCACCATCCCCAATACTAACTGTACTTCCGGAGTTTACTTCTATTTCATTTGAAGTACCATTAACAGTTATTGCAATATTGCCAATATCTGTAGATATTTGTGATGTAACAAATGAATAAATTTGGCCACCATTGGCTAATGCTGCACCCCCGCTTGTTACAGCACCTGTAACTGTAGCAATAGTAGGGTTAGGGCCATTTTCATTTGTCACCGAAAGTGTGTCAGATGTAGTAGTCGTTAGACTTTTGATATCCCCGGAAGCATCTATCCAACTTGACCCATCATAAAAATAAAGCCTGTTGTCAGTCGAATTATAATAAATTTGACCTTGAACAGGTGAAGAGGGAGCAGTGGCTAAAACATGAATTACCCCATTTTGTAATTCATTTTTGTTAAGGTTTATGCTATTTAAATAATTTATTGCCATTATTTTTTAGTTTAAAAAAGCTTTCCCAGCAAAGGGTGCGGAAAATTCTATTGTTAATCTATTATTACTATTATATGTTATATCTCCTACAACAATATTGTTTGATGAATCAACCACCATAACCGAAGGAAACTTTTGTAAATTATGATCTATTACCCATGTGCTACTTACAGCCTCCTGCGTATAAGTAAAAGTTGTTGCTTGTGTATTTCTTCCGTAATTACTTAAAAAATAATCTTGGTTTAATATTAAGCTACCATTTGACTTAGTGTGAGTAACGTCTAGTTTTTTATAATTTGAGTCCCCCCAATCAATAACACTATTTACTTTAAATACACCAAAAATATTTATATCATTTTTTTTGGTTAATTTTATAAAATCATTACTAGTGTTATCTATAAAAGCTCCAATATCTTGGCTCTTTGAATTATTTACACTTAAATAAATAAGTGATATGCTACTAAAGGAAGTGCTAGCAGCAGCCCCCTCATTTAAGTTAATTACACCATCAATATCAGAACCCGGCTCTATATAATCTTTAAAATTATATACAGCACCATCAAAAGAGTCTATAAGGTTAGCATCGTTGCCAGCATTCATTATTGACTCTATGGTATAATTTTTAGTCAATCCAGTAGCTGAATCAGTGCCTAGAACTTTGTCTGCTTTATTTAATGTGCCATCTTGGTTGTAAGATGATATTCTAGCCATCTAAATTGCTTTTGTTAAATTTACTAATTGCCTGAGCATATACTTTATCAATATACGTGCCACGCTTCATAATCTTACTTCTACGAGCAGACTCAGGTAATTGTTCTTGTCCTATTAATATTCTATATATACGGGCTATTAATCTTTTACCTTTAGAACTAACCGTATATTTATTATGGTCACCAAGCCTACCGTTACCTTTGTGTATCTTAGTTATCCATTCATTTGATTGTAATCTATAGAATCGCATTTTATCCCAATTATAATAAAATGTTCCGTCTTTAAAATCTTGTATTGTAAAATATTTAATAGGATCTAAATAAAATAGTAATTCTAAATCTGAAATAGTCATATTGTTTTCTTTGCAAGCCCATCTTGATACTAGCCTGTAAAACCTAAGAAAATCAACTTTTAACTCACCTCTTTCTACAAAATCCGAACGATCCATTATAAAACTATAATTACATCTCTTTCTTCTATAACTTTAAAAATATTATTATCTATTTCTAAATTATGTCCAGCGTGTCTATCGTACCAAATAAAATCTGATTCTTCAATTCCGTTTACATTAGTACCTGTAGACACGACTTTACCTTTTCTATATCTTATATCGTCTCTATGACTTTCTGCTAATAGCAGCCCGCCTTCTGTTTTTTTTATATCCTCCTTAACCTCTTCTATAATAATATACTTACCTATTGCTCTCATACTTCTCTTACATTAGAAATTACACAATCGGTTGATAATATAGTAGTGGCTACAGAAACTGCATTAGCAAGTGCTGACTTAGTAACTAGAAGTGGGTCAATTATACCCGCTTCAATCATATTGCAGTTTTCACCGTTAGTTACATCAATACCGTCTCCCCACTTTTTAAATTTATAAGCTTTTGGGTCAAGGCCGGCATTTTCCATAATACGGATATAAGGAGCAACTAAAGCTTCCTTGATTATTTCAAGACCTCTAAGTTCCCCTGGCTTTAAATTCATTTGCCAGTCAGAAGCGCCAGCTAAAAGCAAAGCGCTACCACCGCCTGGTAGTATACCTTCTTTTTTAGCGGCTCTTACTGCGTGAATTGCATCATCTACTCTATCTTTCTTTTCAGAGACTTCTACTTCAGTATCACCACCTACATAAACAATAGAAACGCCACCATTTAGTATAGCTAATCTATTTTCCAAATGAGGGCGCATTATATGATGTTTTTCATCAGCTAATTGCTCTTCTAGGTATTTAACCCGTTCTTCAACTTCAATAGGTATATCCTCTATTGCTATAGTTGTACCGTCTGTATCTATAATAGCCTTTTTGGCTGACCCTAGCACTTCAGGGGTGATATTGTCTAGTGAATCTCCTAAATTTTCATCTATTACAGTAGCACCCGTAAGAAGGGCAATATCATCTAGGATGTCTTTACGCTTTAAACCAAAAGACGGGGGATCAATGATATTGCAACGTATATTGCCCTTTACATGATTCATAGCTAGCGCAGATATGATCTGATTATCGCAAGGGGCAATGAGCAGCAATGATCTATTTGATTTTATTGCAAACTCTAATATCGTTTGAATACGTCGGACATTACTTATTTCAGAAGCGCATAAAAATATTAATGGCTTTTCTAATTCCGACACTTCTTTCTCCTTATTTGTATAAAAGTGTATACTCTTACTTATTGACTTAATATGAGTACCGTCAACAGTTTCAATATATGTTTCATTAGTGGGTGATGACTCCATTGTTACGACACCATTGTCGCCAGCCGCTTCAAAAGCCTGAGCGATAAAATTGCCAAGTGATTCGTCATTATTACAAGATATGGTTGACACTTGGTTTAGTCTCTTATCGTCTACAGGCAAAGCTTTCTTGTTTAGGAAATTCACGACATGTTTTACAAACTGATCCATACCGCTTTTAATATCGCGGAAAGAAAACTCATCACCGTTTAATTTAAAATAATTTTTAATAATACTTTGAGCCAGTACAGTTGATGTTGTAGTACCGTCCCCTGCTTTTGTAGCTGTTTGCCTAGAAGCTTGTCTTAGCATATTAACACCTAAATTTTCAATAGGATCTTCTAGATTAATATAGTTAGCTACGGTAACGCCGTCTTTTGTAACATGCGGGTTACCAAAGTCGTCTTCTAGCACAACAGTCCTACCAGAAGCGCCTAGCGTTGTAGCTACGGCCTCTGATAGTTTGTCAATGCCTTTTATTAGTTTGTCTTTAGCTTCTTTACCAAAGCTTAAATTTTTTACAATTTTTGGTGATCCAAATTGTACTCCCATTAGATTAGATTTAATTATTAGATTATATTAGCAATTCCATTTACGCCTTGCTGCTTTACCTCTTTCTGAAGTCCAGCTACGAGATCTAGCACAAAACGATTTGCGGCGTTTCCACGCCTTGCTTCCTCTTTTAAGTTTAGATGGAGGAGTTGTTACTGCGGTTTTTAACTTTGACCCTGGGTTGTCTTTTCTATATTTCGCAACCCCTTTTGCAGTCATACCGCTACCTGCTTTTGACCCGGTGCCACCCTTTTTGTTTACTTCAGCATAATAACCGAGCGACTTCTTTCTTGAAGGGGCGTTTGATTTTCTGCGCGTCAGGGGGCTCATAGAACAAGTACAAGTTGAGTGCTTGGTCATAAATGATTTGCTCATTTTGTATTATTTTTTTTAGTACCTTTACCGTGCCCGCCTCTATTTTTTTTAACAGAAACAAAACTTTTAGTGCTATGGTCATAATCTAAGCCTTTAATATTTTTACCCCGTTTTAAAGCAGCACGTCTTTTCCTTTGATTCTCCGCTTTCATTTTAGTGCGGCGGGTAGTCTTTGCTGTTTTAAGGTCTCGGGCTTTTTTAGCCTCGCGAGCTCTAGCACTTAATTTTTGTGGCATTATCTAGACTTAGGTACAAAAGGCCTTGTATCCAATTCAACTTTAGGCGCAACCTTTTTAGGTGCAGCTTTTTTAACGACCTCTTTTTTTGGTTGTTCTTTCTTTTCTTCTGACATAATACTATTTTTTATATGGTTTTGATTGGCCACCACAAAATCTCAATAAAGGTGCTAGTGCCTGTGCCCCTTTATTATCTGGGTCTTTTGCTTTTTCTTGAATTATTTCTTTAAATTCTTTTTTAGGTAAAGCAGAAGCAACATCATTATATCGCTTCATAGGCTGGCCATAGTTATATCTGTTTAATGCCATAGTGGGCATGTAGTCTGCTGATCTATCTGGCATGATTACATCTTTTTATATTTCTTCATAGACGTAGTGCCCATTCCTTTCCTACTAGTTGCTTTGCCCTGCTCTTTTCTACCTAGCATTGCTTTAATAGCATTTGGCACAGCTTTTGGTCCTTTCATTCCCATAATTATTTATTTTTATTTTTTCTTATACTTGATGTTCTTTTACCCATCCCTACACGCTTCTTTTCAGACACAGCCTTTTTCTTTTGGCTAGCTGACATTTCACCCCAAGTAACGGGGGTGGATTTACTCATGCGAACTGACGGGCGGCATTTTTTTATACCTTTGCGTTTAGCAGACCCACAAGGATTACCTTTTTCATCGGTCCACTTTTCTTTAAACCAACGTTTAAGATTTGCTCCTTTTTGTGTTTTACGTACTGCCATTATTTTACGCAGTCTTCTAGTTCTTTTATCTTTAACTTCATTTCGTCTATAGCAGAGAAGTATTTATCTGCATTTTTCTCTATGTATATTAGCCTTAGGTTTTGTTCTGCATCATCTGGAAGAGATCCTAATTCTCCTCTTGGCCATTTAATACGGAATTCACTATTCATTTTTAATTCCGCTTCCATGCGCATTACAGAAACTTCTAAGGCCTGTATTTCGGATAATAAAGTAAAGTATACGCCAGCTATAGAGAATAGACCCATACCTACCGCAATCAAAGTTTTTAAATCAATTTTTACATCCGGTCTACCGTCTCCGTCTATATCTATGTTGGCCTTAGTCATTATTTTTTAAAATTATGGTTAATAACCAATTCACACCCTAGCTAGTACTTACCTTATGCCTTTCTGGAGGCAACACCCCCAAATTGACCGGAGCCTGTAGAACTTAACGCCTCTTTAGATTGCTCAGGTGATTTAAAGCCTACGCGGTAAGCCTGATATATGTCTAGCTTACCTCCTGATTGTCTGTAAGCCTCGTAGTCAGCTTTATCTTGTTCGCTTGGCTTGTAGTTCTGTCTAGCTACCTTGTCGCTTCTTTTAAGTGGCGACTTACCACCTTTGTAACTTACCTTAGAAGCACCTAAGCCCTGAGGTCCTATACCTTTTCTCATATTATTTGTTTTTTCTACACTTAGCGATTGCGCCAGAGGCGTACGCAGAAGGAAATACCTTATACGTACGCTTAACTTTGTAATAACAGGCGTCCTTGCGCGTAAGCGGTGTGTTATGCCTGAGTATATCAGGCCTCTTGTTTACTTTCATTTGTAAATGTTTTCACTACTACAGGGCCATCAGCCGCACGTAGCTTTCTTTTATAATGATCAATAGAGGAATCAATAGCTCTTTCAGCGCCCTCTATCGTCTCTCTGCGGGTAACCGCTTTCCAATCGTCATCACCTAACATAAACTCCGTTTGATAATAACCATTGTACAATTCTGTAATCCTCCAATTAGTTTTGTCAGCATATCGCTTCCAAAGGTCAATGGTCTGTTTGGAAATCTGTGGTTGTACCTCTTGGGTACGGTAATAAAAATAAGTCATTTGGTTTTGGTTTAAAAGGTTAATAAAATGTGTCAGATAAGTAGAATGTTTGTATTACGCTGCATATTTAGCAATAAAAACTATATTTTAAAGTCATATTAGCAACCTATGCGGCTATGTATTGCATTATTTATAGTTTTATGTATACATTGCTACATATATTGCAGTATATAGTTGCTTAATTTCCAATGCTTTGTACAATACATTGTTACATATTCGGTATTTATTTACATTTGTTATTAATATTGTAAAGTATTTCAGATCTTTTTGTTTATATTACAAACTTATTTTGTATTTGTCATTAATAATACAAATGGGTTATATACCCTCATTACTTAATTATTATATTAACAAACTTTAATACATTTTATTAAATACTTTACAATGTTTTAATTACTTTATTAAATAAAATACTTATCTATAATATATATTACATAAAATTATTAAAAAGTATACTTTTGTATTTATTTTTATAAATATACGTTACAAATTATATATTAATGTGATAATATATATGTAACAAAAAAATACTAACAATGTCAAATTTAAAAAACTTAAAAACAAATCACTACCAATCTAAATTAATAAAATATAAAAAAGTTAAAATTAAAGATACAACTTATTTAGGTTTTAATATAAATGATTTGTTTAACTTAAAAGAATTTATAAAAGACAATAATATTGTAGAATTTAATCTAAAAGGTTTAAGTTATATTAATAAAAATAATTTAAAAAGTACGTTACAAAATATATAATAAAGTGATAATAATAATGTAAATAAAAAATAGAAATTATGAAATTAAATAAAATTATACAAAGTTACAAAAATACAAATATGAATAAAGAATTATTAAGTTATAAATTAAAAAAATATTATAACTTAAGTGAAAATGAAAGATTAATAGTTAAACATAGTTTATAAAGAATTATAAATAAAATATCAAAGTAGAGGATTTGAGTAAACAATTTTCTGACACTACTATAAAAACTGTTGAATAAAATCGATAAATAAAAATAAAAATATGATACAAAATAATTTTTCAGTACAATTGTACGACCAAGAAAGTGATAAAAAATTAGATATATTATATATAAATAATATTATAAATTTAGATAATGATGATGATAATTTCACTCAAATATTTGAAGAAGAATTATTAGATGAAGAATTAAAGTTTGAAGGTATAAATATAAACGATATATATTACTCAATATTATGATAAATAAAAAAGAAATTAAAAAAGATATTAAGCAATTATTAATGTTCCACAACATTGATGAATTTAGTAATGAAGATTATAAATATCTAGTAAATAATATTGTTGAATATATTACAAATGATGTAATTAAAAAATAAAAATATGAAAGTAGAATTAACACAAAAAGAAATTGACAAAATATATTTCACATTTGTTGATCATGTCAAAACAAAAAATGATGTTGATAGATTATATAATTTAAGTCCTGACCAAGAAAAAGAATATAAAACAGAATTAGAAATAATAAATAAATTTGTATGCAAGTAATAATGAACCATAACGGAAAAGAATACGACTTTACAAGTTTAATATTAAAACAAATGAGAGGTGAAATAACACGTAAAGACGTAGAAAAAGAAATTTATAATATTAAAAATAATAAAAAAAATACGTTACAAATAAAAATAAAAAGTGATAATAATAGTGTAAATAAAAATAAATAAAATGCAATTAACTAAACAAATGATTGACGATAAATTAAAACAAATTGCAATACACGAAAAGCGATTTGGCGAATGTACAAGATCAAGAGCAATGAAAAAATATTGCACCGATTTAAACTATAGAGCAAATGTTGATGCATTTAATAAAGCAAGTAAAGAAACAATTAAAAATTATTTAAGATATGTATAAAGACGATTTAGTATATGAATTTAACGACGATATGTGGTTATTATATCACGATGGTACAATCGACAACGAAGACGATTTTTACAATGAATTGCATCATTGGATTGATAACAAAGTAGTATACACATATGAAAGTAAACAAATATGCGATGCATTAGATTATGATGTTTTCCAAGATCACGATGTATTTGGTAAAGCTGGAAACTGGTCTCAAGCTGCATATGCTGCATTGCATGATTTGCTTAACGACCACGATGATGCATTAAATTTTGATAAAATGAAATTACAAGAAAAAGAAGCAAATGCATAAAGTTTGGAGATTATATCTTATAGACAATAAAAGTATAACTGAAATAAGTAAAGAATTAAATATTACAAAAAATAAATTAAAATTAAAATACGGATTAAAATGAAAAAATTAGAAATGACTATTAAAATTATTGCATTAACATTTATATTGCCAAGTGTATTTGTAATTATGTATCACGGAATTTGGTTAAATAAATTCACAATTTATAATGTTGGAGGCGCTGTATGAATTTAAAAAGAATTAAAGAATTAAGAAAAGTTGTGCATGAAGCACAAACCAAAATGGATCTTATTAGTAAAAGAGTTATGCAAGGCGGATTATCACTTGAACAACAAATATTACATCTTGATAATTTTGCTGCAAATCAAACCAGACATATGCTTGGAACTGAAGAATTATATAAATTATTAAAAAATGAATAAACAAATGAATAATTTAGCTGAAGAATTGTACGGTGAATTTGGTTATGATACTTGTAGCTATTGGGAAAAGCAAGAAATTTTAAAAGAGCTTGAAAATAATTATGAAAAATACGTTACAAACTAATATACAAAGTGATAATATAAGTGAAGAAATTAATAAAATGTTTCTTGAACTTGAAGTAAATGAATCGGAACAATTTAAAATTAAATATTATGAATAAAAACGATAAACTACAAAATTATATTGACTTTCAAAATAAGTTTAATAGAATGAAATCATTAGTTGATGATTGGGCTATTGACTATAATATTGAAAAACTAAAACCTTTGCTTGATGATGGATTTGATGGCAATGATATTATTGAATACTTTACCATAAGACTAATTGACTATATTGAAAATAAATATGAACCAGCAAAACCAACTGAAAATGGCAGGGAATAAATTCAATACCGAATTTGCTATACACAAGCCATCGTTTTATAGGCTTCAATACGAAGATCAAAACGGCGTTGTGCAAAGCATGCAAGGCACAACTAAACAAGTATTAAATTATATATTAAACCAACAATTATGAAATATTGTAGATGCGGCAGTGTAATGCCACAAGCAAGAATTGATCTTGGCTACAATAAATGTGTGCAATGCTCTGATACACAGTTATATAGTTATGTACCAATCATTGCAAACAAACAAGTACTAGAAGTACAAATAGTTGATCAAGCTACAAGTGCAAATGTTCACAGGGCTTGGCGAAGAAAATAGGGGCGTGACGGGTAAGTGCTGACAAAGTTCGAAAGTACACTATCAGCAAACGGAGGTTCGACTCCTCCCACGTCCACTAAATTAAATATTATGAATACAAAATATATAGATTTAAAAATTGAGGCTAAAATTATTAGTAAAATTGCAAATCATAGATTAATGATTCGCGACTTATTCAGAAGTAGGCACAAAGTTTCTTTCCCTGAATTGCAAATAAATCAAATAAATCATCATGTTTCAGAGCTTAGAACTTGGATGCGAATAGCAGAGCGACTTGATAAAACTAATGTAATACCTTATGAAACTTATTACGCAAAACAATTAACTAAATAAATATGACAGCAATAGAAAAATTACAAGAAAAATTAAACATTACAATTACTGAAGATTATAAACACAATGGTTATGATCTTGAAATTAGCACACGTGTTACAGCGGATGGATATGACGTGTATGTTATGAAAGATACTCCATATGACCACGACGTGGACATTGACTGGGAAAATAGTATATTTTATTATCCACCATCATTTAATGATATTATGGATCGTATCATGGAATTAGAACCTAATTCAGAAGTGCATATATCTGATATTGAGGAGTTTATGCCTGATTATGAAATAGAGCAATGGATTAACGATAACGAAGACGCAGATGATTAATAAATTAATTGTATCACATAATAACGAACAAAACGAGTATTTAATTAATACTGGGCTTGACCCTGATGTTTTAGACTGGGTGATTGAAAAACATATTTTAGCTTACCACCCAAGTGATGCTCATATAGATATAATAGAAAACATAACATCAAAAGAATTATTATGACAGAAGAACAATTAGAAAAATTAGCTGATCTTATAAGCGATAAAGTAATTAAATATTTAGATGAAGCATTAGATATAGAAACTGTATCTGTTAAACCATTTCATCCTGTATGGCCTATGACTCCTCAAGAATTCTTTCACAAAGAAGTTGATGCTTTTGGTAATGTAAAACATTATGATAAAAAATTAATTATTGAAAAACAATTAGAACAACTACAAGAAACAAAACAAAAATTACTTGAAGAAGAAAAGTATGAATTATTAACTGAATTACAAGAAATATATGACAAACTTAAAAAAGAATATGAAAACCTTTAAACCAATGCTGGCACACCCAGTATCCAAAACAATTGATTTTAATGAACTACACTTTATTCAACCAAAGCTTGACGGCGTTCGTTGCATCATTACAAAATATGGAGCTTATAGCAGAAACGGTAAGCAATTCCACAATTGTAAACATATACTCACTGAACTTAAACCACTTTTTAATGATAATCCTTATCTTATTCTTGATGGTGAGCTTTACAACCATAAGTTTAAAAACAACTTCAACAAAATAATTTCACTTGTTCGCAAACAAAAACCAACGCAACAAGATAAATTTGAAGCCGCAAGTTATCTGCAATTTCATTGCTATGATTTGTTTTCTGATTATATAGATCCTGAGCCTGCAAATTCATTTGCTAATTTAAAATTTATTGATCGTACACTTGCTATTACAAGTCTTAAAAGCAAATACAAACTAAAGTTTACTCATGAAGTTGATACTAAAGTTATTTACTCTGAAACTGAATTAAACAAATACCATAAACAAAACAAAGCAAATGGCTACGAAGGCTCAATGCTTAGACAAAACAAACCTTATGAACAAAAACGAAGCTACACATTACAAAAAGTTAAAGACTGGTCGGACACCGAGATCACAATCACTGATTATATTGAAGGCCGAGGCAAATTCAAAAACGGTCTGGGCAAATTCATCGGTGTTGATTCAAACAATCGAATAGTTGAAGTACCTTGGCCTTCTCTTACAATTCAAAAGCGTAAAGATATATGGGCTGCACGCGGCTTCTTTATGAACAAAAAATTAACATTCGAGTATTTTGAGCGTACACCATCTGGCGCGTATCGTTTTCCACGCGCAAAAGCATTTCGAAATTATGAATAATCTTAATAATAAATAAACATGAACAAACTAATTAAATTAACAGATTCAACTGGAAAAGTTAGAAAATTTAAACCTTACCAATTAGGTAATATACCGCCTAGTTTTGATAAGCATAAACATTTGTATTTTACAAAAAATGGTATTACATATATAGAAAAAACAGAATTCTGGGCAGACTCTTTAAAATAAACATATGAGCAGACATAAGATATATAAACATTTGCTATACACAAACGCTTTTGGTATAGCTTCAAAAATAAAACAAGAAAGAAATGCAGATAAAAATAAACGGAATAAAAATAACACTATACAGAAAAAAAGACCATAAACAAGCAATATGGGAGCACATATATAGATTACGTAATGAGATTGTAGATGATGTGTTAGAAGGCTCCAGAGACGGCCGTATGCCAGTTAAAAAGCTTAAACATAAAGCAGAATTGATATTAAAATACAGCAAACGTTTACGATTACTTGAATTATGAAATGGTATAGCCACCCAACGTACAAAATACATTTAAATGAAATGAAAAATTTTAAGAATATAGACCCAGAAAAAGCACCGTTTATTGAATGGCCAAGATCACTTGCTAATTCGTTTGAAAGATCTTATCCAAGAATAGGTGTTTTAGATTTAAATGATTTGCTTCAAGAAGGCTATTATCATTTC